>Ga0256404_1004459_pt1 | contig 26466 bp, 27 predicted proteins | sample RumenRJG_01DNA_FD_185990 | JGI IMG/M metagenome (GOLD analysis project Ga0256404, IMG submission 185990) | Bovine rumen microbial communities from Lethbridge, Alberta, Canada - RJG_01 | ecosystem: Host-associated > Mammals > Digestive system > Stomach > Rumen | place: Canada: Alberta | collected...
CCCCTTATTTCTTCCCCTCCTTGACAGAGGGCAAGAAAAGAAGGGGGATTTTTGTGCCCTCTCACCTTAGATGTGGTAGATGTTGTGTCAAGAAAAAATACTTGACACCACAAGACGGTATTGGTACTATTGTTCAGATGAAAACTATGGACGACAAAATCAGACAGGGCGATTTATATGATTTCTATGGACCGCTCCTGAACCAACATCAAAAGAAAATATACGAAGACTTCGTCTTAGAAGACCTGTCCCTGCAGGAAGTTGCTGATCTCAACGGTACATCCCGTCAGGCAGTGCATGATCTTATCAAGAGATGCACCAAGGACATGGAAGCTAAGGAAGAAGCACTTCATCTGATTGAACGTTTCCGCAAGGTGAGAGAAGATGTAAGCCGGCTCAGCGCTGCAGTTAGCGACAAACTTTCGGATTCTGATGCGAAGAAAGTTGATGAAATTATTAGTCACATTTTGGAGGAACTCTAGTTGGCATTTGACAGCTTATCCGAAAAACTTCAAAACGTTTTTAAGTCGCTGAGAGGAAAAGGCAGACTTACCGAAGAGGACGTTAAGATCGCTCTTAAGGAAGTTAAGATGGCTCTCCTCGAAGCGGATGTTAACTTCAAGGTAGTTAAAGATTTTACGAAGAAGGTTCAGGAACGTTCTGTAGGTTCTGATGTTCTGAATGGACTGAATCCTGCGCAGACGGTTATTAAGATCGTTAACGAAGAACTCACTGCAATGATGGGCTCTGAAGGTGCTGAACTTTCCTTTAAGTCTTCCCATGATGTCTCCGTCATTATGATGGTAGGTCTTCAGGGTGCCGGTAAAACAACCACCACAGCAAAACTTGCAGCTGTTCTTAAGAAAAAGGGTAGAAACCCTGTGGTTGCCGGACTTGATATCTATCGTCCTGCAGCTATTGAACAGTTAAGAGTGAACGCTGAGAAGGTTGACGTTCCCATGTTTTCCATGGAAGCAGGTACGAAGCCTGCTGACATTGCGAAAGGTGCTGTAGAATACGCCAAGACGCATGGTCTTCGTGTTGTTCTCTTAGATACCGCTGGTCGTCTGCATATCGATGAAGGTATGATGGGCGAGCTCGAAGAGATTAAGAAGGCCGTTTTAGTAGATGACACCATTTTGGTTGTTGACGCTATGACCGGTCAGGATGCTGTGAATGTAGCAAGCTCCTTTAATGAAAAGGTCGGTATCGACGGCGTTATTCTTACGAAGTTAGATGGTGATACAAGAGGTGGTGCTGCATTATCGATTCGGGCAGTAACCGGAAAGCCGATTTTCTTCGCCGGTATGGGCGAGAAACTGACTGACCTCGAACCTTTCTATCCGGATCGTATGGCTTCAAGAATTCTTGGTATGGGAGATGTTCTTTCCCTGATCGAGAAAGCAGAATCTGCAATAAATGAAGAGGATGCAAAGAAGTTACAGAAGAAGATCAAGAAAGCCGATTTCGACTTTAATGATTATCTCATGTCCATGGAGCAGATGAAGAAGATGGGCGGTCTTACCGGAATCCTCGGTATGATGCCTGGAATCAACAAATCTCAGATGGAACAGATTAATAATGCGGTGGATGATAAGAAGATGGCACATATCAATGCAATCATCTACTCCATGACGGAAGAGGAGAGATCCGATCCCAAGCTCATGAGCCCCAGCCGTAAGAACCGCATTGCAAAAGGTGCGGGAGTTGATATTGCGGAAGTTAACCGCTTTATCAAACAGTTTACAGAAGCCCGGAAGATGATGAAGAAGATGCCGGGAATGATGAAAAACCGTGGTAGAAGAGGAAGCTTTCCTGGCTTTCCTTTCTAAATAGATATTATCAGCAATTCACAGGAGGTGAAAATAATGGCAGTTAAGATTCGTCTTAGAAGAATGGGACAGAAGAAGGCACCTTTCTATCGTGTCATCGTAGCAGATTCCAGATCTCCGAGAAACGGAAAGTTCATCGAAGAGCTCGGAACTTACGATCCTTCCAAGGAACCCAGTGCATTCAATGTTGATGCCGACAAGGCTAAGCAGTGGCTTGCAAACGGCGCACAGCCGACCGAGACCGTAGCACGTCTGTTCAAGGCAAACGGAATCGAAAAGTAATTTTGGAAGGGGGATTTTACCGATGAAAGAATTGGTCGAGTTCATTGCAAAATCACTTGTCGATAATCCCGATGAGGTGACCGTTACCGAACGCGAAGCGGGAAGAACTCTTGTTGTCGAGCTCCACGTAGCTCCTTCAGACATGGGTAAGGTCATCGGTAAGCAGGGCAAGATCGCTCAGGCGATCCGTTCTGTCGTGAAAGCAGCAGCTTCCAAAACAGACAAGAAAGTCGTCGTTGATATCAAGGACTGATTTCTGGGATCGGAGCAGGTAGTAATACCTGCTCTTTTTGGTTTATGTGTGGGGATTTATTCCCCTTTGTCATATAAAGAGGTAACTGAGTGAAAGAAAAAATATCGTATTTCAGAGTAGGTGTCATCACCAGAACGCATGGTATCCGTGGCGCGGTTCTTGTATTCCCGACGACGGACGAACCGATGCGTTTTCATGATCTGGAAGAAGTTATTCTTCGTAAAAATAAGACCGAACTCATTTTACATCCGGATAAGGTAAGTATGCAGAAGGGAATGGTTCTTCTGCATTTTAAGGAATACGACAATATCAACGATATTGAACCCTATGTTAAGGGTGAGCTCTATATTTCCAGAGAAGAAGCACTTCCTCTCGAAGAGGGTGAATTCTATATCTCTGACCTGATTGGACTTAGAGTCAAGTGCGATGATGGTAGAAGCCTTGGAATTCTGTCGGATGTGATTCCGACTGGCTCTAACGATGTCTATGAAGTGAAACCGGAGAATGGCAAAAGTATCTATGTTCCTGCAATCAAGGACTGTATTCTCTCGATTGATGTGGAAGCTGGTGAGGCCTTAGTACATCTCCTTCCAGGCATGGAGGAACTCTGATGAATTTCCATGTTATGACACTTTTTCCGGAGATGATTCTTTCCGGTATGAAGAACAGCATCACCGGTCGTGCCATTGATAAGGGGCTGATTGATGTAGAAGCAATCAATATCCGTGATTACACCACCAACAAGCATAACAAAGTGGATGATTATATCTATGGTGGCGGTGCCGGGCTTCTTATGCAGGCACAGCCGGTCTATGATTGCTGGGATGCCCTTCGTAAGAAGATCGGAAAGGAAGGCCCGAGAACGGTATATCTTACCCCTCAGGGTAGAACCTTTACCCAGAAGGATGCTCATGAATTCGCACTGGAAGAGGATCTCATTCTTCTCTGTGGACATTATGAAGGTATCGATGAGAGAGTGCTGGAAGAGATCGTTACGGATAATGTCTCTATCGGTGACTATGTGCTGACGGGTGGTGAACTCGCTGCGATGGTTGTCTGTGATGCTGTATCCCGTCTGGTTCCCGGAGTGCTTCACAATGATGTCTCTGCAGAGACGGAGTCCTTTGAAGCGGGACTTCTGGAATATCCTCAGTATTCCAGACCGGAAGAATGGAATGGGAAGAAGGTTCCCCCGATCCTTCTGTCCGGAGATCATGCCAAGGTGGAAGCTTGGAAGCACGAACAGGCTCTGATCCGTACCCTTGAGAGACGCCCGGATCTCTTGGAAAAGGCAAAATTGTCCGAAAAAGACAGAAAATTCATTAAAAACTTATTGCAATCAAAAAATGATTCAGATATACTATAGAGCGTTGTAATGAGTTCGGTGGTCCTCTGTTGAGCCGGCAAATGTCCGTCATTAAGAACGCCAAATATCAGGAGGTAATATAAAATGAACGCTAGTGTAACAATCCAGAATATCGAAAAGGCTGAACTTAAGCAGGAAATCACCGAGTTCCATGTTGGTGATACCATCAAAGTTCACAACAAGATCCGCGAGGGTAACCGTGAGCGTATCCAGATCTTCGAAGGTGTCGTCATGAAGAGACAGGGTGGCTCCAACCGTGAGACTTTCACTGTTCGCAAGGTATCCAATGGTATCGGTGTTGAGAAGACCTGGCCTCTTCACAGCCCTAACGTTGAGAAGATCGAAGTTGTTCATTACGGTAAAGTACGTAGAGCAAAGCTTAACTATCTTCGCGACAGAATTGGTAAGGCTGCAAAGGTTAAGGAAATCGTTCGATAATTTTCTCATTGGAGCTCATTTTGGAACAACCACCTTGTGTGGTTGTTCTTTTTTTGTTCATCGTGTAAAATTAAGGTTGTTTACAACTTGGAATGAATGGGAGATATAGCCGCAAATGAGCGGTTTTTATTATGTATGGAAGACTTAATTGATGTGATAAATAACAAAATACATTCGAAATCTTCTTCCAGCCTGAACTTCAGGCGTCGTAGAAGAAGAATCTCCATGGCACGCTATCGGAAGACTTTTCTCTTTCTGCTGGAGATGGCTGCAGTCATTGTGCTGGCTTTCCTCCTCGTGTCTGCATTCGGCCGAACGGTACAAAATCTGGGCGAATCGATGTCACCCACCATCAAGAATGATGATAAGGTTCTGATCGATTCCCTTATCTATCGAATGAAAGACCCCAAACGGAATGATATTGTCGTATTTACACCTTCCGGTAACCTCAATGCCAGATACAGTATTAAGCGTATTATCGGTCTACCCGGAGATAAGATCCAGGTGAAGAATGGTGCGCTCTATGTCAATGATGAGATGTATTCTGATGTGATCAATACCGAGAATATGGATGATCCTGGCCTTGCTCAGTACGAGATTCATCTTAGCGAGAATGAGTATTTCGTCCTCGGAGACAATCGTAACAACAGTGAAGACAGTCGATATGAAACCATCGGAAATGTAAAGCCGGAATCGATTGTTGGCAAAGTCTGGTTTAATGTAACTCCCGGTAATTTTGGATTAATGGAATAAATAGAATGGAATTAGAATGGTATCCCGGTCATATGACCAAAGCCCGTCGCCAGATGGAGGCGGATCTTAAATTAGTAGACCTGATCATCGAAATCTGTGACGCAAGAATCCCGATCTCCAGTCGTAATCCGGATCTTAAAAATATGGGACAGGGTAAGCTTCGCCTTATTGTATTGAATAAGGCAGATCTTGCAGACCCCAAGGCAACGGATGACTGGATTAAGGCTCTGTCTACCGATACGAATCTTGTCGTAGCGTGTGATTCTAAGAATCCCGGAACCTTAAATAAAATTCTGCAGGCCATTGATCAGGTATCAAAGCCCAAGAGAGAACGCGATCTCAGAAGAGGCATTAAGAATCGTCCTGTACGCGCTATGATCGTTGGTATTCCGAATGTTGGAAAATCAACCTTTATCAATATGCTTTGCAAGAAGTCTCAGGCGAAGACAGGGAATAAACCTGGCGTAACCCGCGGTAAACAATGGCTGCACGCATCGAAGACACTCGATCTCTTAGATACCCCGGGTGTGCTCTGGCCCAAGTTTGAGGATGCACGTATTGGTGAACATCTTGCCATGTGTGGCGCAATCTCTGATGAACGGATCATCATGGAAGAACTCTCAACGGATATCATCCGTTTCTTAGAAGAAAACTATTCCGGAATTATGGAAGAACGTTTTGGAATCAAGGATGCGATGTCTGAGGAGGATATTATACGTACCCTTGCAAAGAACAGAGGCTTCCTTCTTCCCGGAAATGCTGTTGACCGCGAGAGAACGGCCCGTACTTTGGTCCGTGAATTCCGTGAGGGTGTTTTGGGCCGTATTTCCCTTGAATTTTGCAATAATGAGGCATAGATAAGATGAATTCCGAGATGAATGAAAAAGAGAATAAAGAGGAATATGGTCCTCTTACGTTACATGATATTTTAGAGATGGTCATCTATGTGGCATGCGTATTTTTCCTTGCCCTCCTGATTGTCACTTTTGTAGGTCAGAGAACTGTGGTGAGTGGTTCTTCCATGGAGACAACGCTGTCTGATGGCGATAATCTGATCATCGATAAGTTAAGTTACAAGTTTCGTGCCCCCAAGAGATTTGAAATTGTTGTCTTTCCAGAACCCGGACAGAAGGATACGTATTTTATCAAGAGAGTCATTGGACTTCCTGGAGAGACGATTCAGATCACCCAGGACGGCAAGATCTACATCAATGGTCAGGTGCTGGAAGAGAACTACGGCAGGGAAGTGATCCTTGATCCGGGCAATGCCTTAATCCCTATTACCCTTGCAGATGATGAATATTTTGTGCTTGGAGACAATCGAAATAATAGTCTCGACAGTCGTTATCAGGATGTCGGACCTCTGAAGGCAGATCGTTTTGTAGGCAGAGCACTTTGCAGAATCTATCCTTTCAACAAAATCTGTGGATTATTACCCAAAGGTGAATGATGAGTGAATTGATTGCAATAAGTCAGGTGAAGTCAGAATGGCAGGAACTGAAGCAGAACTACGATGCTATGCTTTGGGCTGCTTTTGTTCAGAAATATAAAGCGGACGAGAGAAGTGGCATAAAGGCCATTCTGGAAAGTGTATATAAGGCAGAGGCCGCATACCTTAAGGAAGAAGAGAGAATTCAGTCTCTTCGCTTTTTTGAGAACAAGTTTGGACAGGACCATGCCCTGATCGGCGGAATCGATGAAGTTGGAAGAGGACCTCTGGCCGGACCTGTGATTACCTGCGCTGTGATTCTTCCTAAGGATTGTCACATTCATGGTATCAATGATTCGAAGAAACTCTCCGAAAAAAAGAGAGAAGAGTTATATGAGATCCTTATGAAGGAAGCAGTATCTGTGAGCCTGGGGAGAAGAGATGCAGAACGAATTGATGAGATGAATATCCTGCAGGCGACCTATGAAGCAATGGGCGACTCGGTAAGAGGTCTGAATCCCAAGCCTGATCTTATGTTGGTTGATGCGGTTCATATTCCCAATATCGATGTCGAACAGGTAGATATTATTCAGGGCGATGCCAAATCTATCTCTATTGGTGCAGCTTCCATCTTAGCGAAAGTGACCAGAGATCATATGATGGAAGAGTATGATGTTCTCTATCCGGAATATGGCTTTGCCAGGAATAAGGGTTACGGTACAGCAGAACATATTGAAGCATTGAAGAAATACGGACCTTGTCCTATTCACAGAGCATCTTTTATTGGTAATTTCTTTTAAGTAGATTCGGAGGATCCTTATGCAGATCACAGACCTTGTGCATCAGTATTATAATAATGTGTCCTCCGGCTCCACTGTGTCGAATGGCACAGAAGGTATTCATCAGGTCAGCACTACCTTAAGCCAGTTACAGGAAGGACAGGTCTTCGAGGGATCGGTCGTGTCCAAAGATGGAGAGAAGGTTGTTATCAGTCTTGATAATGGACAGAATGTGAGTGCCAGACTTCAGGGAAACATCAGCCTTTCAGAAGGCAGCTCTGTATTTTTTCAGGTCAAATCCAATTCCGGCGGTAGTATCGAACTTACGCCGATTCCCAATCAGTTATCGAATAATCCAACGATTTTAAATGCACTAGATGCGGCAGGACTGCCTGCAAGCGATAAGAATCTCGTCATGGTAGACAGTATGATGAAGAACTCCATGTCGATTGATTCGAATGCACTGATGTCCATGGCACGTCAGATTGCAAGGAATCCTGAGACGGATGTCAGTATCTTAGTGGATATGAATCGTCTACGTATTCCGACCACTCCGGAGATGGTATCCCAGTATGAGAATTATCTTGCCAATCAGAATGCTGTTCTGGATTCCCTCTCAGAATTATCAACGAATATCACGGAATCCATCTCAAATGGGTCTCTCAATGCCGAGGATGCGCTGAATCTTCAGACGGAGATCTTCCAGCTCATGACCGGTGAGAATGCAGGTGAGAATTCTCCTGCGGTTGGGGATACATCAGGACAGCTTGCCCAAACTCCGGATGAACTTACTGATCAGACAGGGAAAACTGTCAGCCAGGAACTTACAGGTCAGGTAAAGGAAATTGTTAGCCAGGAACCTACAGGTCAGGCAAGGGAAATTGTTATTCAGGAACCTACAGGTCAGGCAAGGGAAACTGTTAACCAGGAACTTACAGGTCAGGTTGCTTTAACTCACGACAGTGAACTTGCCGGTCAGCTTACAGAAGAAGTAACCGGGCAGATTTCTGAAGAAGTAAGTGGTCAATCAACAGGAGAGATCAAGGGGGAGTCAAGGGAAGTCATCGTAAGAGAGGCTCCGGAAACTGTTTCCTATGCGTTGAAGGATTCTGGTCTTTCCGGTTTAGAGCGGGAACTCAAAGCCCTTCCTGATTTTGAAAAAATGCACAGTTCATATTTTGATGCAGATGGTAAGTTGCGGCCAGATACAGATGCCAAGGAACTCGCACGCGATATCTTACAATACCTAAAAGAGAATCCGGATGCTTTAAAGAAGAATGCAGACCTTTTGACAGGTAAGAGTTTCAGTGCTCTTATGAAGAATGTATATGAGCAGTCCTTTACGGTGAAACCAGAAGAACTCATGGGAAAAGAACATCCCATGAAGGAACTCTATAAGAACATGACGGTACGCTTAAATGAGGTGGACCAGCTCCTGCAGAAGACGATAGGAGAAGATAATCCGGCATCCAGGACCATCCATAACGTTCAGGATAATGTGAAGTTCATGGATACCCTGAATCAGAACTACACTTATCTTCAGATTCCCCTTCGTATGTCTGGCCAGAATGCTACCGGTCAGCTCTATGTTTATCATAACAAGAGGAAAGGAAAGAGTGTTGAGAATGAGGAGCTTACCGCCTTTCTCCACTTCGATATGGAGCATCTGGGTTCTACGGATATTGCGGTAAAACTCAAGAATAAGAAGGTGGATACTCGCTTCTATATGGACAATGATGCATCTTATGACCTGATCAGGGAGAATCTTCCCATCTTAGAAGCCAGACTGAATGCCAAGGGCTATACCTGTAAGCTGGAGGTATCGAATGACAAGCATCCGGTGAATTTCATAACCGAGATTGTTGAAAAGGACGCACCAAAAGCTGGTACGTTGCAGAAGTATTCGTTTGATGTAAAGGCATAATATGGCAGAAGAATTCGACAAAGAGAAAACAGCGGTCGCGATCCAATATGATCCTGGCGATGCGGCACCGAAGATTCTGGCTACCGGTAAAGGACATGTCGCGCAGAAGATTATAGAAGAGGCCAAGAAAGCGGATGTCCCCTTTTATAAAGATTCAAAGCTGGCGGATACCTTGTCGCGGCTGGAAATCGGTGAGGCGATTCCGCCAGAACTATATGAGGTTGTGGCTGAGATCTTGGTATTCGTTGATGACATGGATAAGGTGAAGTCAAAACTGCAGGGAGCTGGCAAGCTCTAGAGGGTGAGTTATGGAGAGCAGTCGATCAGTTGGTAGCAGATATGAAGCGGTGGCGGCAGAATATCTTCAGAAGGAAGGCTATCGGATTCTTGCGAAGAATTTCCGCTCCAGATTCGGGGAGATTGATATTGTGGCGGAAGAGGAGCCTTACCTGGTCTTCGTTGAGGTGAAATATAGAACGAAGCAGAGCCAGGGGGATCCTTCGGAGGCTGTGGATTACCGTAAGATTCGTAAGATCACCAAAACGGCAGAATACTATCTTGTTAAAAAGGGAATTTCCATGGAGAGACCCATTCGTTTTGATATCGTGTCGATTCTTCCCGATGAGATACGTCTTTTAAGGAATGCTTTTGATGCTGCACTCTAGAGCCCTGTTTTGCCTTTTTGTCTATTTTAAGGTACAATTAGAAGTAATTATAGATTTTAAATTAAGGATAAATAATATGAGTAAACCTGTAGTGGCAATTGTTGGTCGTCCCAACGTTGGAAAATCCACCTTATTTAACGTTCTTGCAGGAGAGCGTATTTCGATCGTTAAGGACACTCCCGGTGTTACCAGAGACCGTATCTATGCTGATTGTTCCTGGCTGAATCGTGAATTTACCATGATTGATACGGGCGGTATTGAACCGGATTCTTCCGATGTCATTCTGTCCCAGATGAGAGATCAGGCACAGATTGCGATTGAGACGGCGGATGTTATTATCTTCCTTACGGATGTAAGACAGGGCCTTCAGGATTCTGACCAGAAGGTTTGTGATATGCTTCGTAAGTCTCATAAGCCCGTTGTCCTGGTTGTTAACAAGGTTGACGACTTCCAGAAGCAGATGAATGAAGTATATGAATTCTACAATCTCGGAATCGGTGAACCCTTCCCCATCTCTTCCGTAAACCAGCTTGGTCTCGGAGATATGTTAGAAGAGGTCGTTTCACATTTCCCTGATGCATCTGAGTATGAGGAAGATGAAGATATTCCCAAGATTGCAATCATTGGTAAGCCTAATGTCGGTAAGTCCTCCCTGGTGAATCGTCTGGCAGGTAACAATCGATCCATCGTATCCGATATTGCAGGTACGACACGCGATGCTGTTGATACCAAGGTTAAGTTCGAAGGCAAGGAGTATATCTTTATTGATACAGCAGGCCTTCGTAGAAAATCCAAGGTTAAGGAAGACCTGGAGCGTTACTCTGTTATCCGTGCTGTTTCCGCTGTTGAGAAAGCAGATGTTGTTCTCATCATGATCGATGGTACCGAGGGTGTTACCGAACAGGATGCGAAGATCGCCGGTATCGCTCATGAGAAGGGCAAGGGTATCATTGTCTGCGTCAATAAATGGGATGCGGTTGAAAAGGATGATAAGACCATCTATCGTCAGACTGAGAAGATTCGTTCAACGCTTTCCTTTATGCAGTATGCTCTGATTTTGTTCATCTCTGCTAAGTCCGGTCAGAGAGTAAATAAGCTCTATGACGCAATTGATACGGTGATTTTGAATAATACCATGCGTGTTCAGACCGGTGTTCTGAATGAGATCATTACCGAAGCTGTTGCAATGCAGCAGCCTCCTATGGATAAGGGTAGAAGACTTCGTATCTACTATGCGACCCAGGCTTCTGTTAAGCCGCCTACTTTTGTTCTCTTCGTTAATTACAAGGATCTTATGCACTTCTCTTATGTGCGTTATCTGGAGAATAGAATTCGTGATTCTTTCGGATTTGAAGGTACTGACCTTCACTTCATCATCCGTGAGAGGAAGGAGAAAGATCAATGACAATCGTTTACAGGCTTCTTAGTGTCTTGATCGGTTATGCATTTGGTAATCTGACCTTTGGCTACTATATCGGAAAACATTTGAATGTTGATATCAGAAAGCAAGGTTCCGGAAATATTGGAACAACCAATACCTTACGTATTCTTGGCCTTAAGGCTGGTATATGGACTCTGATCCTGGATTGCCTGAAGGCAATACTTGCGGCTCTTATGGCATGGCTGATTTTCTCCCATGTTGATTCGGTAGCAGATGATTTTCTCCCTGTGATTCGACTCTATGCAGCTTTTGGAGCCGTTCTTGGACATGATTTCCCCGCGCTCCTTAAGTTTAAGGGTGGCAAGGGAATTGCAACCAGTTTTGGATTTCTGATCGTGGTAGCACCTAAGATGCTGATCTTTGCGATTCCTCTTTTTGTCATTTTGGTTGCAATCTATCGTTATATCTCTCTGGGATCTATTATGGGCGCCATCTCCGTTATTATTATGGCATGGATCTTCGCACCGATTGGATGGCTGAATCTCCCGGAAAGCTATGCTTATGAAGGTGCCATCATTCTTACGATTGTCGGCTGCCTTGCAACTTATCTGCATCGCGCCAATATTGATCGTTTGCTCCATCATAAGGAGAACAAGTTCACGTTTCATCCCAATACATCGAAGGAGAACAAGAATGGCTGATATTAGTGTATTAGGAGCAGGTAGCTGGGGAACAGCTCTTGCAGCCCTGCTTTGTGATAATGGCCATCAGGTAGTTCTCTGGTCTCATCGTAAGGAACAGGCAGAAGAGTTGAATTCTTCACATGTGAATCAGTCGAAGCTTCCCGGGGTAGGCCTCCCCGAGAAGCTTCGCTTTACGTCTGATCTCGAGGAGGCTTTGAGCGAGAAGGACCTGATCGTTTTCGCAGTTCCATCGAAGGCTGAGAGGGAGACGGCTGAGAAATGTAAAGCTTATCTTCCAGCTGGACAGAGAATCATTACGGTATCAAAGGGCATAGAAGAAGACAGCTTGATGACCCAGGTGGAGATCTTAAAAGATGTACTTCCGGATGCCGTCGTTGGTATTCTTTCCGGCCCCAGCCACGCGGAAGAGGTTGTCCTTCGCCAGCCGACCCTGGTGGTCGCAGGCTCAGAATCCAGAGACCTTGCAATCTTTGTTCAGGAACTCTTCATGAATGAGAATTTCCGTGTCTATGTTAGTCCGGATGTTCTTGGAATCGAGGTCGGTGGTTCACTGAAGAATGTGATTGCCCTTGCAGCTGGTATGTCAGATGGGCTTGGCTTTGGCGATAATGCAAAAGCAGCTCTGATTACCCGTGGAATCAAAGAGATTTCCCAGCTTGCCGTAGCTATGGGCGGAAGAGAAGAAACTCTTTCCGGACTTACCGGAATCGGCGACCTGATTGTTACCTGCCAGTCCCATCATTCCAGAAATAGAAGAGCCGGTGTCTATATCGGTCAGGGAATGAAAACCAAGGAAGCGATGGACAAGGTTGCCATGGTCGTCGAAGGCGTATATAGCGCCAAAGCGGCACAGAAACTTGGCCAGAAGTATGGGGTTGAACTTCCTATTATCAGCGAAGTAAATCGTGTTCTCTTCGAGAATAAGGATCCGAGAGAAGCTGTTCTCTCCCTTATGACCAGAGATAAGAAGAAGGAAGTGGAACTCTATAAGTGGTCCGACTTCCGGTAAGGATTCGCTAGATTCATATTAGCTTCCATCTAAAAGGAGAAAGAGATGTCCGCAAACGAAACCATTCGCATTAAGTATCATTCGGATCAGATTGAGAAATTACGTTATATTGATGGTAAATCTGACTGGATCGATCTACGTGTAGCAGAAGAAGTATCCATGAAGAAGGGAGATTTCCGTCTGATCGATATGGGAATTTCCGTGCAGCTGCCTAAGGGATATGAGATGCTCTTAGTAGCGAGAAGCTCTACATTTAAGAACTTTGGCCTCATTCAGACCAATGCCATGGGCGTAATCGATGAGACCTATTGCGGTGATGACGATCACATCAAGATGCCTGTCTATGCAACCCGCGATATCGATATTCATGTGAATGACAGACTTTGTCAGTTTCGTATTATGGAGCATCAGCCTGCCATTCATTTCGATGAAGTAGAGAGCTTAGGGAATGCTGCGCGAGGCGGTTTTGGTTCTACCGGAGTGTCATAAAATTTCAGGTCTGATTTTCAGAAAATAAATGGATTCAAACGCAAGATATAGTATAATAAATCCTACAGAGACCTGGTTTCTCAACAATATGGAGGGTAGAGTATGAATGCTATTGAAGAGCGTATGTTGAAGTTTTATTCCAAGAATGACCGTTCTGTTACCATTAACGCCTGTCCGGGGCATTTCGCGACAAGCCAGTCACATACGAACTTTTATATTGATGTTACGCGTATCAAGATGAGAGTATCGGAAGCCGAAGAGGCAGCACACGCTCTCTGTGCAATGATTCAGGATCGTATTGATACGATTGATACCATTGTCTGTCTGGATGGTACCGAGATGCTGGGTGGCTTCTTAGGACGCCAGATCGAAAAGGGGAATTTCCACATGACCAACCGTCATGAGACCATGTATGTGGTAGAACCGGAAGAGAATTCCATTCATCAATTCTTATTCCGTATCAATAACCGCATGGCCATTGAAGGGAAGAATGTACTGATCCTTGTGGATACGACATCTACCGGTGAGACCTTAAAACGCGTCATCGAATGTGTCAGATACTATGGTGGTAAGCCGGTTGGTTGTGCAGCTATTTTCAGCACCATTGATTCCATTTTAGATCAGAAGATCTATTCCCTCTTCTCAGCAGATGACATGCCGGAGTATCAGGTTTACGAACCTCAGGATTGTCCTTTCTGTGCGAAGAAGATTCCGATTGATGCACTTGTTAATGGTTATGGTTATGCCAAATTGTAAGCGCATTTTATGGCAGGATAAGGAATCGAACAAATTTTCTGTTTTGCCATGTCTCTACTTGTGAAAACACAATAGATTGGGTTATAATATCCCCTGATTGGGCATATCTTGTTGTGATAGCCTGCTCAGGGGATTTTTTGTGTGAAAGGATATATACCCACGATGGCTCCGAAACATAATCAAGATTATAGCGAGAATAATATCTCGGTGCTGGAAGGACTTGAACCTGTACGTGTTCGTCCTGGAATGTATATTGGATCGACTTCCAGAAAGGGTTTGAATCACCTTATCTATGAAATCGTTGATAACTCTGTAGACGAACATCTTGCAGGTTACTGTGACACCATTCATGTAACCTTGGAAAAGGATGGATCCTGTACAGTAGAAGATAACGGACGTGGTATTCCGGTTGGTAACCATAAGTTCGGTATTCCTGCAGAGCGTGTCGTCTTCACAACCTTACATGCGGGTGGTAAGTTCGATAATAATGCATATAAAACATCCGGTGGTCTGCATGGTGTAGGCTCCTCTGTTGTAAATGCGCTTTCTGTATATATGGATGTTGAGATCAGTATTGATGGCAATATCTATCATGATCATTTTGAACGTGGTAAGGCGACGGAAGAACTGATCATGAATATGCTTCCGGTCATTGGCAAAACGAAGAAGACGGGAACGAAGATCAACTTCCTTCCGGATCCGGAAATCTTTGAAAATGTTATCTTCAAAGAAGATGAAGTGAAGTCCAGGCTGCATGAGACCGCATATCTGAATCCGAATCTTACCATCATCTATAAGGATCTTCGCAAGGAAGAAGCAGACGAAGAGACTTTTCATGAACCGGATGGTATTACCGGGTTTGTGCGTGATCTGAATGCTAACAATGAAGCAGTTACACCGGTCATCTATTTCTCTGGTAAGGCAGATGGCATTCAGGTAGATGTTGCATTCCAGTATGTCAATGAATTCCATGAGAATATACTCGGTTTCTGTAATAACATCTACAACGCTGAAGGTGGTACCCATATCACTGGTTTTAAGACCACCTTTACGACGGTTATTAATTCCTATGCCAGAGAGCTTGGCATTCTGAAGGAGAAGGATCAGAACTTCACCGGAGCTGACGTACGTAATGGGATGACAGCTGTTATCTCTGTTAAGCATCCGGATCCTCGTTTTGAAGGACAGACGAAAACAAAGCTGGATAATCCGGACGCTGGTAAATCTACCGGTAAGGTAACAGGAGATGAGATTCAGCTCTTCTTTGACCGTAACCTCGATATCTTAAAGCAGGTAATCGAATGTGCCGAGAAAGCGGCAAAGATTCGTAAGACAGAAGAGCGTGCAAAGACCAATCTGCTTACCAAGCAGAAGTTCTCTTTTGATACCAACGGTAAGCTTGCCAACTGTGAATCCAGAGACTCAGAGAAGTGTGAGATATTCATCGTCGAGGGAGATTCTGCAGGTGGCTCTGCAAAGATGGCAAGAAATCGTATGTATCAGGCAATCATGCCTATCCGTGGTAAGATCTTAAATGTTGAAAAGGCTTCCATCGATAAGGTCCTGAAGAATGCTGAGATTAAGACCATGATCAACGCTTTTGGTTGTGGATTCTCTGAAGGATATGGTAATGATTTCGATATCTCCAAGCTTCGTTATGGCAAGATCATTATTATGGCCGATGCCGATGTCGATGGTGCACACATCTCAACCCTTCTTCTAACTCTGTTCTATCGCTTTATGCCGGAGCTGATCTATGAAGGTCATGTATATATAGCAATGCCTCCCCTCTATAAGGTGATTCCTCAGAGAGGAAAAGAAGAGTACCTCTACGATGATGCTGCACTAGAGAAATATCGTAAAACACATACAGGCAAGTTCATCCTGCAGAGATACAAGGGTCTTGGAGAGATGGATCCCCAGCAGCTCTGGGAAACCACTCTGGATCCAGAGACTCGTATGATGAAGAAGATTGAGATCGAAGATGGACGTATGGCCTCGGAAGTTACAGAGATGCTGATGGGTAACGATGTAGCTCCCAGAAGAAAGTTCATTCACGATAATGCAATGAGTGCGGCATTGGATGTTTAGAGAATACAGATTACAGGAGCTAAGGAAATAAAATGGCAACACCTGATAGATTATTACATCTGGAATATTCTGAGGTTATGCAGAAGTCTTATATTGATTATGCAATGAGCGTAATCGTATCAAGAGCTCTGCCTGATGTGAGAGATGGTTTGAAACCGGTGCAGAGACGTACCCTCTATGATATGTACGAGCTTGGAATTCGATATGACAAACCTTTCCGTAAATCAGCGCGTATCGTAGGTGATACCATGGGTAAATATCATCCACATGGCGATTCCTCTATCTATGACGCCCTGGTTGTTATGGCGCAGGATTTCAAGAAGGAACTGCCTCTTGTTGATGGTCATGGTAACTTCGGTTCCATCGAAGGTGATGGCGCCGCTGCAATGCGTTATACCGAGGCCAGACTTCAGAAGATTACCCAGGAGGCTTTCCTTGGTGATCTCGATAAGGACGTGATTGACTTCGTTCCCAACTTCGATGAGACAGAGAAGGAACCGGAAGTGCTTCCGGTTAAGATTCCTAACCTTCTCGTGAATGGAGCAGATGGTATTGCGGTTGGTATGGTTACCTCCATTCCTCCTCATAATCTGTCCGAAGTAATCGACGGTGTCATTGCTTATATGAAGAATCCGGATATCAATACGGCCGAGATGATGGAATATATTCCCGGCCCTGATTTCCCAACGGGCGGTATAGTTACGAATAAGGACGAACTTCTGCAGGTCTATTCCACAGGTGAAGGTAAGATTAAGATCCGCGGTAAGGTGGAGGTAGAGAAGGTTAAGGGCGGAAAGGAACAGCTTGTTGTTACCGAGATTCCTTATCCTATGATTGGACAGAATATAGGTAAATTCCTGCTCGATACCTATGCCCTTGTTGAAAATCATTCCACCAATGATATTACTGATATCTCCAATCAGTCTTCCAAAGAAGGCATCCGGATTGTGATTGAGCTGAAAAAGGGTGCGAACGCAGAAGCTGTTAAGAATCTCCTTCTCAAGAAGACCCGTCTGGAGGATACCTTTGGCGTTAATATGCTTGCGGTTGTCGACGGACGCCCTGAAACTATGGGAATTGTTCCCATTATTCGCCATCATGTGAATTTCCAGTACGAACTCTGCACGAGAAAGTACAACTATCTCCTCAAGAAAGAAGAGGAGAAGAAGGAAATCCAGGAAGGTTTGATTAAGGCTGTCGATTGTATCGACCTTATCATCGAAATCCTTCGCGGCTCCAAGGATGTGAAGATGGCAAAGGACTGTCTGGTTTTGGGTATTACGGATGGCGTTAAGTTTAAGTCCAAGGAATCTGAAACGGATGCAAAGAGCCTTCACTTCACGGAGCGTCAGGCTGATGCAATCCTTCAGATGCGCCTGCAGAAGCTGATTGGTCTCGAACTTGATCAGCTCTATAAGGAAAATGATGAGACCTTGGCAAATATCATCGAATATAACGATATCTTAGGTTCTCGTTCCAAGATGGCTAAGGTGATCATTAAGGAGTTGGAGAAGATCAAGAAGGAATATGGCCGCGAACGTCGTACCAGAATCGATAATATGGAAGAGGCAGTTGTTGAAGAGAAGCCCATCGAAGTCATTGATGTGGCAGTTCTTCTTGACCGTTTCGCTTATGGTCGTGTTATCGACATGCCGACCTACGAGCGTAATAAGGATGCGGCAATTGAAGAATCCAAGAAGATCATCTTCTGCAAAAATACAGACCGGCTCGGCATCTTTACGTCTACCGGACAGATGCACATTGTAAAGGTTCTTGATCTGCCAATGGGCAAGTTCAGAGACAAGGGACATCCGCTTGATAATCATAGTAACTTTGATGCCAGTAAAGAACAGATCTGTATGATTGAGCCGATTGAGGGAATGAAAGAGAAGAAAGTTCTCTTTGGAACCAAGACGGGTATGCTGAAACTGGTTGCCGGTGAAGAGTTCGATGTTGTAAGACGTACCAGTGCTGCAACCAAACTTGCAGATGGCGATGAAGTCTTAAATGTTAACATTGTTGGAGAAGAAGATACCGTTGTTCTTCAGTCAGATAAGGGATTCTTCCTTCGCATGCAGGTAAGGGACATTCCTGAGAAGAAGAAGGCGGCAATCGGTGTTCGAGGCATGAAGGTAACCAAGGGTGAAACCTTAACGGATATCTATGTATTAAAGCCGGGGGATGCACCCTGTATTAAGGTCGGTAATAATGAAGTTCATCTGGAGAGACTTCGTATTGCCAATAGAGATACCAGAGGCGTTAAGCATTAATGAATGTGATATATCCCTTTTTACTATATCTGCTTCTCTATGAGCCACTTGCTTCCGTTCTCTACCGTATCTTTCATGATGCATTGGGACTGGATCTTACCAGACTTTTCTGTCTCCTCTGTTCGGGACTTTTTGTTCTGGTTCTTGAACTGGACCTGCTCCGCAGAGGACCTGAGACATACAGCGATTTTCATAAGATCGAATTAAAAAATGGGAAAGCCCTACATTTCCCTGGAAGCATTCTACTGGCTGTAGTCGCAGGAAGCCTGTTGAATCGTGGAATTACCTATCTGTCGACAAGAATCGTGTCGAAAGGCTTCGCTGATGCGGATGCAACGCTTCGGGGCTCTGGATTGCCTGTGCTTTATCTTGCTACGGTAATTGTACTGCCTCTCCTGGAGGAAGTCGTTTTCCGAGGTATCCTTCTGGGCAGGCTGGATGAGCGTTTCGGAAGGGCTTGGGGCATTCTGTTGTCGTCCCTTTTATTTGGGCTGATTCATTTTAATCTGATTCAGTTTTTATATGCATTCCTATGCGGAATGATTCTCTCGCTACTGGTTATATATAATCGAAATCTATGGGCATCTGTCATTGCACATAGTATATTAAATCTGATCACTATATTATCAATCTAAGAAAGCGTGGCTTTATGTTTGGTAAGAAAAAAGAAGAAAAAGTAGAAGAGAAGAAGGAAGTTCGTTCTGCGAATTATGCAGGTATCATAGCGTCGGTTATGGTTTCTGTACTTCTGACACTGACAGGCTCTCTTATGACCTTTGTTCCCGGAATGAAATTACTTTATTTCTGTTACGTGGGTGGCGGCTCCTGTCTGGTGCTGGGCCTGGGACTTCTGGTTCGCTACTTCTACAAGGAAGAGTATCGTCTGGTCAGCAACTATGATTTCTCCATCGGTGTCATCGTATTTATATCAGGTGTCTTTGCAATCATACGTGCGAAGACGGTGACAGAACGTTTCTCTGTCTGCCTGGGTGCTCTGATTCTGTTGGTTGGTGTTCTCATGTTGCAACACGCGGTACAGATGATTGAATTAAAGGGAAAACTATGGCCTTTTCTTCTGATCTTGTCAGGGCTCATGGTTCTGCTCGGTGTCCTGATCCTTCTTAACTTCAGAGAATTTATCAGCAAGCGCCCGGATATCTTCTATATCCTTCTGATCGTTGCCGGCGTGTCCGGCATTCTCTCTCAGATTATCGTTGGAATTCGTTCCAAGCGTTTCCGCAAGGAAGAGAGGAAGCAGGAAGAGCTGTTTGGACTTGCGGATGATTATGAGGAAGCGCCAATCGGAGAAGAAGTGTCTGAAGAATCTGTATCAGAAGACACATCGGCTGAAGATGCTGCCTATCCGGTAGATGAGGATGAATAATCATCCTGTATGTATATGAGGATCAGTCATCATCCTGCGTGGAAATGAGGTTCGCCATGGCAAATATGATGGATTATTTAGACTGGCGTGGGGATATTCCTTTTTCCAAGGACCCCTTTAACGAAGTTGATAATTTGGTTTTGTCCGAAATTGCATATACGGATTTTGAGGGAATCGTTCCGGCACCGGGTCGTTTTAAGAGCATTCGGCTGAAGGATGCATCGAAAAGATTCTTCGAACTTCATTCTGAAGAAGAACTTCTACGCCCAGAAGCTCCGACCACCTCTAAGGCTCCATTCCTTATGAAAAAAGCTGCAGAGAGTAAGCGATTCTCTAACATTCGTATCAGTGCCTATGTGAATGAAATTGAGACAGAATCCCAGGTACAGTTTTCTGCCATGTGTTTTCACCTTCCTGACCATACAAGATATATCGCCTTTCGAGGGACGGATCATACGATTGTGGGATGGAAGGAAGACTTCAACATGTCTTTTCTTACCAGAACACCAGGGCAGGAGAGAGCGGCTCGTTATGTAACTGAGATTGGTTCGAATCCCTTCCATAAGCTCCGTATCGGTGGGCATTCCAAAGGTGGTAATTTTGCTGTCTATGGCGCTGCTTTCTGTAAAGAGACTGTCAAAAAGAGAATTATCGAAGTCTATTCCAATGATGGACCGGGCTTTCGTGATGAGATTACCAATACGAAAGAGTATCAGCAGATTATTCCCAAGGTTTATAGTATTGTGCCCGAACACTCGATTGTCAGTATGATTCTGAATAATGCTTGCAGTCCTAAGATAATAAAAAGCAATGCGACCGGACTCATGCAGCATGATGCTTTGTCCTGGCAGATCTATGGCAATCGTTTTATTGAAGTTGATGACTTTGGCGAAGATTCGAAAGTTTTTGATGCAACACTTAGAAACTGGCTGCTTGGTATCTCGGATGAAGAGCGTTCTGAATTCGTTGACATTCTCTTCGCTGGTCTTACCTATGATGGCACTTCGACCACAGATGAACTGAAGATGTCGAAGAAAAAGACCCTGGAGAATATCGCAAAGGCTGTTTCTGAACTTACCCTGGAGAAACAGGCACTGTTTGGCAGTGTCCTGGTTAAGCTTGGTAAGGCATGGGGTGAAGCTCTGTATCGCCAATGGAAGAACAAGCAGTAGGGTCTTGATGACTAAAATTGTTTTTATTCGAGTACATTGCAATATGTGCTATTTTTCTCTTGATATTTTTCCACTTCAAAACTAATATATGGATAGTTGGTTAGCACTCATATTAAATGAGTGCTAACAAATGAATGTATAATCTATTTAAGGAGGCATCATAATTATGAAGTTAGTTCCGTTAAGTGACAGAGTAGTTCTGCAGCAGGTTGAAGCAGAGGAAACCACCAAGTCTGGTATTATCCTTTCTTCCGCTGCGCAGGAGAAGCCTCAGGAAGCAAAGGTTCTTGCAGTTGGCCCCGGCGGTATCGTTGATGGTAAGGAAGTTAAGATGCAGGTAAAGGTTGGCCAGAAGGTCATCTACTCTAAGTACGCTGGTACAGAAGTAAAGCTGGATGGCGAGACTTATATCGTAGTTCGTGAGAGCGACATTCTCGCAATTGTAGAAGACTAATCGAAAGGAAGTATCTATTATGGCAAAAGAAATTAAGTACGGCACTGAAGCCAGAGCAGCTCTTCAGGCCGGTGTTGATCAGCTTGCAAATACCGTTCGTGTAACTCTTGGACCTAAGGGTCGTAACGTAGTTCTTGATAAGTCCTATGGCGCACCTCTCATCACCAACGATGGTGTCAGCATCGCTAAGGAGATCGAACTTGCTGATCCCTATGAAAACATGGGCGCACAGCTTGTTAAGGAAGTAGCTACCAAGACCAACGATGTAGCTGGTGATGGTACGACAACTGCAACCGTTCTTGCACAGGCTATGGTAAATGAAGGTGTTAAGAACCTGGCAGCAGGCGCTAACCCTATCGTTCTTCGTAAGGGTATGAAGAAAGCAACTGACGCAGCTGTTGAAGCACTTGTAAAGATGTCTCAGAACGTATCCTCCAAGGATCAGATTGCGAAGGTTGCATCTATCTCTGCTGGTTCCGAAGAAGTTGGCAACATGGTTGCTGACGCTATGGAGAAGGTTTCTAACGATGGCGTTATCACCATCGAAGAGTCCAAGACCATGATGACCGAACTTGACGTCGTTGAAGGTATGCAGTTCGATCGTGGATACATCTCTTCTTACATGGTAACTGATACCGATAAGATGGAATGCACCATGGATGACCCTTATATCCTGATCACCGATAAGAAGATCTCTAACATCCAGGAAGTCCTTCCTGTACTTGAGCAGCTTGTTCAGTCCGGTTCCAGACTCCTCATCATCGCTGAAGATGTTGAAGGTGAAGCACTTACCACTCTGATCCTGAACAAGCTTCGTGGCGTAATGAATGTTGCAGCAGTGAAGGCTCCAGGCTATGGTGACAGACGTAAGGAGATGCTGCAGGATATTGCAATCCTTACCGGTGGTACCGTTGTATCTTCCGAAGTTGGCCTTGAACTAAAGGACACTACCATTGATATGCTCGGTCGTGCTAAGTCCGTTAAGATCAAGAAGGACACCACCGTTATCGTTGATGGTGAAGGCTCTAAGGAAGCAATCGCTGATCGTGTTGCACAGATCCGTAAACAGCTCGAGGAGTCTACTTCTGAATTCGACAAGGAGAAGCTTCAGGAACGTCTTGCAAAGCTCGCTGGTGGTGTAGCAGTTATCCGTGTTGGTGCTGCAACTGAAACCGAGATGAAGGAAGCAAAGCTTCGTATGGAAGATGCTCTGAATGCTACCCGTGCAGCAGTAGAAGAGGGTGTTATCGCAGGTGGCGGATCGGCTTATATCCACGCTCAGAAGGCTGTTAAAGATGTAGCAGATAAGCTGGAAGGTGACGAGAAGACTGGTGCTAACGTAATTCTCAAAGCTCTCGAGGCTCCCCTTTACTTTATCGCTCAGAACGCAGGTCTTGAAGGCTCCGTTATTATCAATAAGGTACGTGAGTCCAAAGAAGGCGTTGGCTATGATGCATACAACGATAAGTATGTAGACATGGTAGAAGCTGGTATCCTTGATCCTGTTAAGGTAACCAGAACCGCACTTCTGAATGCAAGCTCTGTAGCATCTACACTGCTTACTACCGAGTCTGTTGTCGCTGACATCAAGGAGCCTGCTCCTGCAATGCCCGCTGCACCTGCTCCCGGAATGATGTAATTTCTTCGGAAATGTAAAGCTTATCTTAAGAACTCTGATTCATTTTTTGAATCAGAGTTCTTTTTATGGAAAGCGATAGAAAATATTTGGCATATTATTTCATACTTGAGTATTTATGCAATAGACTAGGATATTTTCTTGTGGTAAGATTCAAGAGTATGTGAGTAAAGAACCAATGAGGTGAAACATGTCGAAAGTTGCAATTCTTACAGATAGTAATAGCGGAATTACACAGGGTGAGGCTCCCGCTCTCGGTGTGTATGTTCTTCCTATGCCTTTCTATATTAATGATCAGCTGTATTATGAGGATCTTGATCTTACACAGGATCAGTTCTATCTGAGACTGAGAGAAGACTCCACCAGAATCACGACTTCCATGCCTCTGGTTGGAGATCTTGTGGACAAGTGGGAAGAGCTTCTTGATGAATACGATGAAGTTGTCTATATTCCCATGTCCAGTGGACTTTCTTCTTCCTGCGAGACAGCAATTATGATGGCAGAGGATTATGATGGCAAAGTCCAGGTAGTTAATAATCAGCGAATTTCCGTAACTCAGAGATTGTCCGTCATGGAAGCAAAGAAGCTTTGTGACCAGGGTAAATCTGCAGCTGAGATTAAGGAATTCTTAGAAAAGACGAAGTTCGAGTCCACCATCTATATTACGGTTGGAACTCTCGAATATCTAAAGAAGGGTGGCAGACTAACTCCCGCAGTAGCTGCAATTGGTACACTTCTTCATATCAAGCCGGTACTTCAGATTCTCGGCGAGAAACTGGACAGCTTTGGCAAAGCCCGCACAATGAAGCAGGCCAAGCTTATTATGATGGACGCAATTGAGATGGATATGAAGGAACGCTTCAAGGATCCGGATCATAGTCATTATGTGATCTCGATTGCACATACGGATAATGAAGCAGAAGCTCTTGAATTCCGTAAGGAAGCATTAGAGCGTTTCCCCGGGCATGAGATTATCATCAATCCTCTGTCCCTGTCTGTATCCTGTCATATCGGACCTGGAGCTCTTGCAATTACCTGCTCGGTAAAACACGAGATCTAAGTCAAAAATCATCGATAGATGCCTTAAAATGGTTCTATATATAGGAAAAAGAAATGGGAGGCTATTATGGTAACAGCAGTAGTTGGTGCTAACTGGGGTGACGAAGGAAAGGGTAAAATTACTGATACTCTTGCGGATCAGGCTGATGTCGTCGTTCGTTTCCAGGGTGGTGCAAATGCAGGACATACCATCAAGAATCAGTATGGTAAATTTGCACTTCATACCGTTCCTTCTGGTGCATTTCACCAGAACATTATGAATATCATGGGTGCTGGTGTGGCATTCGATATTGATAAGTTCATGAACGAGATCGAGGAGATTACCTCCAAGGGTGTACCTATGCCTCAGATTATGATCTCTAACAGAGCACAGGTTATGATGCCCTACCATGTATTGCTTGACTCCCTTGAAGAAGCACGTCTTGCAGGCAAGGCTTTCGGTTCCACTAAGTCTGGAATCGCTCCCTTCTATTCTGACAAGTATGCCAAGATTGGCTGGCAGCTGCATGAGTTCTTCCAGGATGATGACGTCCTGATGGAGAAGATCAACCGCATCGCTGACATCAAGGATGCAATCCTTGTAAATCTCTATCATACGGATAAGATTGATCGTGCAGGCCTTCTTGACTGGATCAAGACCAGACGTGAGAAGGTTAAGCCCTTCATCGGCGATGTATCTCTGTATCTCTTTAATGCGATTAACGAAGGCAAGAATGTCCTTCTCGAAGGACAGCTGGGTACCATGAAGGATCCCGATAACGGAATCTATCCTATGGTAACTTCTTCCTCTCCTCTGGCAGCATATGGTGCTGTTTCCTGCGGTATTGCTCCCTGGGCGATCCAGAAGATCGTTGTTGTTTCCAAGGCTTACAGCTCTGCAGTAGGTGCAGGTGAATTCGTATCCGAGATCTTTGGAGATGAAGCAGAACTCCTTCGTAACCATGGCGGTGATGGTGGAGAATACGGCGCAACAACCGGACGTCCCAGACGTGTTGGCTGGTATGACTGTGTAGCATCTAAGTTCGGTTGCCGTGTTCAGGGCTGTACCGATGTAGCATTCACGGTCGTAGATGACCTCGGATATCTCGATGAAATCCCTGTCTGCGTCGGCTACGAAGTAGACGGCAAGATCATTAAGGACTTCCCTGTTACCACCGTCCTTCCTAAGTGTAAGCCTGTATATAAGGTATTCCCTGGTTGGAAGTGCGATATTTCGGGCATTAAGAAGTATGAAGATCTTCCTGAGAAGTGCCGTGATTATATCGAATTCATTGAACAGGAGATTGGCTTCCCTATCACCATCGTATCCAACGGCCCTGCACGTGAAGATATTATCTACAGAGAGAGCAAGCTTTCCAAGTAATTCTCTTTCATAAACTGCTATTTTAGCTCGCTATATATCCTTCCTTCGGAAATGTAGAACATTCCGGAGGGAGGATATTTTTATTGAAATAGAGCGTTTTATGTATGCAGCGTTTGATTCTCTTTTTCATAGGAATTAAAGCTTCTTATTTCTGCTTTTATGTAGATGCTAATTTATTAAAAAAGTGTTAACATATTTTCATAAAGCAGTTCTGCAGTGTGCCGTCAGAACTCTACCATAGTAAAGAGGGTATTTAATAACGGCATGGGGATATTATTGGAGGAAGAATAAAATGGCTGGTATTTTAAAAAGATTTGGTGACATCATGTCTGCAAACATCAATTCTCTTTTAGACAAATGTGAAGATCCTGAGAAGATGATCGATCAGTATCTGAGAGATATGCAGGATGATCTTGGTAAGGTGAAAGCAGAAACTGCATCTGTAATGGCAGCAGCAAAATCCGCACGTCGTGAAGCAGAAGAGTGCGAGGAGCAGATTGGTGTAATGCAGAATTATGCTGAAAAGGCTCTGGTAGCTGGTAATGAGGCTGATGCAAAGCAGTTCCTCGCAAAGAAGCAGAAGCTCGAAGGTCAGCTTCAGACTCTGAAGGCAGCTGCAGATACTGCAGAACAGAATGCAGATCATATGCGCCAGATGCATGATAAGCTTCAGCATGATATCTCTGAATTAGAAGAGCGCAAATCTGAAATCAAGGCTAAGGTTGCTGCAGCAAAGACCCAGGAACGTATGAATGATCTTACTGAGAAGATTGGTAAGACCGCAGGTGCCGGTGCTGCTGGGAAGTCTGCATTTGATCGTATGGAGAAGAAGGCTGATGAGATGCTTGATGCAGCAAATGCACGTGCAGAACTGAACCAGTCGTCCGCAGAAGAGCAGTCCATCGAAGACCTTACTAAGAAGTATGATTCCAATGGCTCTGAGAGCAGCGTAGATGATGAACTTGCAGCCATGAAGG
>Ga0256404_1004460_pt1 | contig 26456 bp, 25 predicted proteins | sample RumenRJG_01DNA_FD_185990 | JGI IMG/M metagenome (GOLD analysis project Ga0256404, IMG submission 185990) | Bovine rumen microbial communities from Lethbridge, Alberta, Canada - RJG_01 | ecosystem: Host-associated > Mammals > Digestive system > Stomach > Rumen | place: Canada: Alberta | collected...
AAAGCCGGCTGCAAAGTGGAATATCGTGGGGACGATGATGGATTTACGGTAAGATTCCACCGTCGCTGCGGAGAAGGCTGGGGGACAGGCTTGAGTGCCAATGTCATTCACGGTGGCACTTACGATGAAGAAAAAATAAGAGAATCCTATGAATCTGGCATTCTCTCAATGGTGAAGTCAAATAACAGAATTACCCGGAAAGAAATGGCGGAAAAGTTATCCATCAGTCTCCGTTCTCTTCAAAGGATTATTAATGCGATGGATGAATTACATTACGTTGGAAGCGGAAATCACGGACATTGGGAGATCAGGCATGATTAATATTGACTTCGCGCAAGGTGACGATAGGGCGACTGATTCAGGCAAAGAAGCCAGTGGGTACAAATTGGGGACACCAGCTGCGAAGCAGTTTGAAGCTGTGAGTACATTTTGAGTACACTTTGAGTGCGATATAAATTAGCGTGATCAAAAGAAGTGATAAAACCGAAGAAAAGTAGCATAAGCGCTACACAAATTACGCAGATTTCTTTATGGAGACTCGAGCTGGAATAACAACACTAATCCCCGCAAGTCCAGCAGAATCAAGGACTTGCGAGGATTTTTCTATGCCCGGTGGGTTTGCAGATGCATATATGAACATTCCGGTTCATCATATAGTATGGCGCAGTTCGAGCATTGGAGAATCAAATGTAAGTCAAGTTTGCTGAGACGAAGCAATGAATTTGCTCGACATCTTACGTGAGAAGAGGAGGTCAGGATGGACTATAGAATCGAAACCAAACAAAGTTTCACCATAGTTGGTATTTCAAGACGCTTCCTGATGGAGGACTGCTATCGGCAGATTCCGCTGTTTTGGAAAGAGATAATGGGACAGGGCAACAGACCAAACGGTATTGTGGGAATGAACGGAGTGACCTATGACACGACAAATACAGATTTTGCCTATATGATCGGTGATCTCTATGAGCCGTGGCGTGAACTTCCGCAGGCCTTTCAGTCGCTTACATATGAGAAGGGGACATGGGCTGTGTTTCCGGTGCATGGACAATTGCCGGAGTCGCTGCAGTCCGTGAATTCGGCAATATGGCAGTCGTGGGTTCCGGAGCATCGGGAATCCTTTCGTTTTCGCACATCTGGCTGCGTGGAGATGTATGCCCCTCTGCCGGTGAATCCGGAGGAGACTTACGCTGAAATCTGGCTGCCGGTGGACAGACTTATGTAACTGATAATCAGAATCTTTGATGGGGCAATGTGGTTCTGAATCTCATCTTGGTGATTGTTTTCGGGATGGGCATCGGACCGGAAGCTTTTTACGGAGAAAAAATCGCTATCGTGCCGATGGATTTCTATTACCCCGGCAAAGGAAAATCCGGAGATCTCCCGCCGCGGAAGTTCATGGCGGAGTACCACGACGAAGTGGTTCGTATGATAAAAAAATCCGGCTCACGATTCTGATTGGGAAGTATGCGGCGGATTATTATCTTTCAGGACAGATAGGACATAACCAGACAGAGACAGTCCGGCACTATCAGGAATATCTTCTGGAATATTTCCCGATCGTGCATCCAAGTCCTCTGAATATCGGCTGGCAGAAGAAAAATCCCTGGTTTCAGGAGGACGTGGTGCCGGTGCTTTAGGAAAGAGTGGCGGATATTTTATATCAACTCGGATATATGATTAATAATTGCTGAACCAAAATAAATCCCGAAATCGGGATATAAATATAAAATTATAATATTTATTTCGAACCCGGGACTTATATTGACCTTCTGCCTTACCTGCATTAAACTGAATGCAGACCAGACAGGAGGTTTTTTATGATACAGAGAAAGGAATATCTAGATCTTCTTGATCAGTGGAAAGATGAGAAGGTAATCAAGGTGATCACCGGGATCCGGAGGTCGGGCAAGTCGACACTTCTTGCAGAATATCAGGAGAAAATACAGTGCGAGGGAGTCAGTAAGGAACAGATCATCAGTATCAATTTCGAGGATCTGGCATATGAGGATCTCTTAGATTATAAGAAGCTGTATCAATACATTACAGAGAGGATGGGAGAACTGCGGCCGGTCTATATTTTTCTGGATGAGGTTCAGAAGGTGAACCAGTTCGAAAAGGTGGTAGACAGTCTCTATATCAAGGAAGGCGTGGATGTCTATATTACCGGGTCAAATGCATTCCTGCTGTCAGGTGAACTGGCAACGCTTCTGTCAGGCCGATATGTTGAAATCAACATGCTGCCGTTGTCTTTTCGTGAATATCTGGATGCGGCGGGAGGTAAAGATCCTGACAGGACATTTTCTGACTATCTGGAGTTCGGCGGATTTCCCTTCGTGGCAATGCTTGGAAAGGATACAAACAAAGTTCATACCTATCTGGAGGGAATCTACAATACCATTCTGATCAAAGATATCGAAGAACGGGAAATGCGGAAGAGCGATGATCCGAACAAGCGGAAGATCAACGACGTAAGCCTTTTGAAAAACATATCCAGGTTCCTGGCAGGCAGTGTGGGAAGCCCGATTTCTGTAAAAAAAATAGCCGGGTTTATCACGTCCACAGGAAGAAAAGTTTCTCAGTCCACAGTGGCTGATTATGTAGAAGCGCTGGTGGAGCCTTATATTTTCTATGAAGTAAGTCCCATCAATGTCTCTGGAAAGCAGCTTCTGAAAAATGTGTCAAAATATTATATTTCGGACCTCGGAATCCGGAATCTGATTCTTCCGAAGCAAAGGTATGATCTTGGTTTTTCATTGGAGAACGTGATTTTCTTTGAGCTCAAGAGGCGCGGATATGAGGTATGGGTCGGAAAGCTTGGAGAACTGGAAATAGACTTTGTTGTCAGGAAAGATGGAATCTATGAATATTATCAGGTGACAGCAAATCTGACGGAACAGGCAACATTCGACAGGGAAATAGCTCCACTGCAGAAAGTGCGGGATAATTATCCAAAGACCATTCTTACCTTGGATCGCTTCAGCCAGGGAAATTACAATGGTGTGCAAGTTGTTAATGCGGTTGACTGGCTGCTGGAGTAAGCGATACAAGGTGTATGGCACTATCAGGGCAGCTGCTCTCAGTTCCGGTGGTCGCATTTTTCGCACTGCGTCATCAGGTTTTTACTGTCTTCTTTGTAGAAGATTCCGGACCAGCTGCAGATGCTCTGGAGAATCGGAACGACGGACTTGCCCTTCTCCGTCAGGGAATACTCGACTCTCGGCGGAATCTCATCATAGGATTTCCGGCTAATCAGCTTGTCACGGATCAGCTCCTTCAGCGTAGAAGCGAGGACCGCATCGGTGATGTTCTTCATTTCCCGGCGGATCTCACTGTAACGCAGGGTTCCCTTGGCGTTCATGACGCACAACACTCTTGACTTCCACTTTCCTCCGAATATTTCGAGCCCATATTCCAGCGGGCAACGGATATCATCCTCAGTCTTCTTCTGATACATTATATGCCTCCTCAGGCGTTTCTGACAGGCTCCGGCGCTAACCGTGCCTGGTCTGGCCTGTTTTCTATATTGGTATTGCTGCATGCAGGGATCTGTTTATCTCTGCTAGTGCTTTTATCGTAACAGCAACTATCAAAAAATGAAATACTCATAAATTTCATAGTATGACCGATGCCGAAATCATATTATCGAAACAGGAGGAAGTGGTGCCGGTGTTTCAGGAAGGGGCAGCTGACATTTTCAGATATTCCAGAAATTTCCGCACAGCTGGAGAACATTCCCTTATATCTTTTACAGCCGCGCCAAGCCTGCGGTAATATGGCTTTTCCAGAGGGCGGATCGCGATGTGATAGGGGATCCGTTCCAGAATATTTGACGCAAGGATGCTGACGGCGAGGCCTTTTTCAACCATCGCCATGACGGCAAAATCCTCCCAGGTGGAGAGGCGGATGTCCGGATGGACTCCCGCTTCCTCCAGTAAGGCGGAAACCTCTGTCTTTCCTCCGTTTTCCAGCAGAATAAAGGGAAGCCCTTCAAAATCCCGGATATCGACTGTTTTCTTCCGGGCTAAGGGGTGGTCCACAGGGAGCACGGCCAGATATTCATTTTGAAAGAGGAAAATGGTATCAAAGCTTTTTCTGGAGGGCAGGCGCAGGAGGCCGATATCAATCCGGCCGTCTGAGAGCCAGTTCTCGATCTCATCGTATTCGCCCAGAAGCATTTCATACCGGATACCGGGATAGTCCCTGTGGAATCTTGCGAATACATCCGGAAGAAAATTGATGGCGATGCTGGCAACCGTTCCTGTCCGGATGGTCCCGTCAATGGTGCCGTTCAGGTCGTCTACATGGGTCTGGAAGCCATGGCAGGCCTCCGCTATTTTTCTGGCATAGGGCAGCAGCTCCTCTCCATTTCCGGTGAGATGGATGCCATTCCGGTCCCGCTCCATCAGCACCATGCCACAGTCCTTTTCCAGATCGGATATCATTTTTGAAATCGAGGACTGGGCAAAGTTCAGCTTTTCGGCGGCCTTTGAGAAGCTTTCGGTTTCGACACAGGCTATAAAGGCCAGATATTTCTGCAGGTTGTGGTCCATGATATATTCCTTTTTTCGATTTATGTAATCAAATAAATTCGCTATTATGATGCATGCTATTATACTAAACTGTCTGAGGAAAGAAAAGACAGGGAGGACATGCATTCAGATGAAAATGAGACGCCATGCAGCGGACCTTTTAAACTGCAACCTTGGAGCAGGAATATTTCTGTTCGCCATGCCGGTGGCCTTTTCCAGTATCCTGCAGCAGGTATTCAATTCCGCGGATACAGCTGTTGCGGGAAGGAAAGAGTGGCGGATATTCTCAGGTGATCTCCCGCAGGCGGCTTCGCAGCAGGAAAATATAAATCAGATCAAAGACAAAGCATACAATTCCGGTTACCAGGATAAAGCTGGCGTTTTATATGTACGGTGATTCTATCAGGAGCTTCTTGAATTCATGATCTGCTCTTCATTTTTCGATATGTGATGCCGAACAGCACGATGACAAGTATTACGGATACGATGTCCGCCGCCGGCTGCGCCCACAGAAGTCCGTTCACGCCGAACAGACTGTTAAAGATATAGAGGCAGGGGATGTAGACAAAGCCCTGTCTTGAGAGATTGATGATGAGGGCAGACAGCGCCGCGCCCATCGCCTGCAGTGCATTTGAAAATACGTAGAACATACCGAAGAGGAAGCTCGTTGTAAGAAGAATTCGCGCGAAATGCACCGCGTAGTCATAGGCGGCTGTCTCCGTGAGAAATGCGCTGACAATCTGACCGGTGAACACATAGCACAGAATGGTCATGACCGTGGAAAGCATGAGTGCAAAAATCACAGAGAAACGCAGTGACCTCTGGAATCTGTCCCAGTTTCTGGCGCCGGTACAGTATCCGAGAAGCGGCTGCACGCCCTGGCCGAATCCGATGCAGATCATGCCGGTGATCATCGTGACCTTCATGGCGACACCGAAGCCCGCGACAGCCATATCGCCGTAGGAAGCGACCAGCGCATTTGCGACAATGTTGGAGACGCTCATCAAAATATCTCCAATCGATGCCGGAATGCCGATTGCCAGGACATTCTTCATGATATCGTCCCGGGCGGAAAAATCCTTCAGCCGGATCGTGAGCATGGATTTGCCGGATGTGAGGTACACGATGTAGAAGGCCGCACCCGCGACATTGGAGAGCGTGGTCGCAAGTGCCGCGCCGGCGACATTCCAGCCAAAGCCGAGGATCATGATCGGGTCCAGAATGACATTCAGCAGGTTTCCGGCCAGCTGACCGATCATGGCTGTTCCGGCCTTTCCCTCCGACCGGATGATATTGGCGTAGCAGTTGGCAATCAGGACAAACGGGCCGCCAAATGCGACGATCGACAGATACTGCTTCGCGTAATCCCAGGTGTCGGAGCTTGCGCCGATCAGCTTCAGAATCGGGTCCATGAAAATGAGAATTAACGCGGCAAATGCAATGCCGACGATGACACACATCCAGAAGCAGAACGCGCAGACGTGCCTTGCGTAATCCTTCCGTCCCTCGCCCATTGCCCGGGAGATGACCGATGTGCCGCCGATGCCGAAAATGGTTCCCAGTGCCATGAAGAGAAGAAACACCGGAGTTGCCAGCGACACGGCCGCGACCATCAGCGCATTGTGCGTCTGGCCAATGAAAAATGTATCGGCCAGGTTGTAGACGAGTACCATGAGCATGGCCACCATCGCCGGAATCGTATTGGTCAGGACAGCCTTTGGAATCGGTGCCGATGCGAAAATTTCCAGATTGTCTTTTTTCTGTTTATCCTTCATTGTTCGTCTTCTCCTTGATTTGGAATTTTTAATAGCCTGCTATTTATATGGCCGCATGTTTGCCGGCCGATTAGATCGGCCGGCAGTGCGGGCCTAGTTTCCTTTCAGCGAATCCCGGACCCGGAGAAGCATATTGGAAAACTGCGCCTTCTCCTGATCAGACAGCGGCTTCATCATTTTTTCGGCCGCCTCCTTCATGTGGAGCTTTCCATATTGCGCTTTTTCTCTCCCGGTCTTCGTCATGTGGACCAGCTTGACTCTTTTGTCATTCGGATCCTGAAAGGCTTCCACCAGCTTCTTCAGCTCCATGCGTCTGATAATACCCACCGCTGTCGGCTGGGCGACACCGAGAAATTTTTCAATTTCCTTCATGGACGCTGTCTGATGGTCCCGTTGCTCAAGCTCGAGCAGAACGCTGGCCTGAATCAAGGTCAGGTCCTCTGAGCGCAGAGCGTTATTGGCATCCTTTTCCAGCTGATCATTGATCTGCTTGATCAGCATGCCGCATTCCTCGTGTTCATTCATAGGTGTTCTCCTTTCAGTAGAGGATAGCGCAGCAGAAATTCTATGTCAATAGCATGCTATTAAAATTATCGGCTGTTTTGCAGAATCTGGATTTTTGCTCCTGAGGGGACAAGTGGTATTGCGCTTTTCGCGGGCAGACATATATACTGAAGCCAGGTAATTAAAACCCAGTGTGGCTGCAACAGGAGGTTTACAATGGATCATTCATTTCCGGAAATGAAAAAATACCTTGGCTTTGGCTGTATGCGTCTTCCGATGAAGGGCGATGAGGTGGATCTGGAGCAGTTTATTTAGATGACCGATCTGTTCCTCGAGAACGGGTTCAACTATTTTGATACGGCGCATGGCTATATCGACGGAAAATCGGAGACGGCGATCCGCGCGGCGCTGACCAGCCGCCATAAGAGGGATGAATACCTTCTCACGGACAAGCTGACGGACCCGTATTTCCAGAAGGAGGAGGACATCCGGCCGTTTTTCGAGAAGCAGCTTGCGTGGTGCGGCGTGGACTATTTCGATTTCTATCTGATGCACGCGCAGAGTGCCGGAAATTATGAGAAGTTTAGGCGCTGTCATGCCTATGAGACGGCCTTCGCGCTGAAGAAGGAAGGAAAGATCCGCCACGTGGGCATCTCATTTCACGACAAGGTGGACGTGCTTGATCAGATTCTCACGGATTATCCGGAGATTGAGATTGTCCAGATTCAGTTCAACTACCTGGATTACGAGGACGCTTCCGTAGAGGGCCGCAAGGTTTACGAGGTGGCGAGAAAGCACAATAAGCCGCTCCTCATCATGGAGCCGGTGAAGGGCGGCAGTCTGGTCAATCTGCCGGAGCATGCACAGGAGATCTTCGACGGCCTGAACAGGAAGCATGGCACGCACAATTCCAACGCCAGCTATGCGATCCGCTATGCGGCGGGCTTTGACGGCGTCCGCATGGTGCTGTCCGGCATGAGCACGCTGGACCAGATGAAGGATAACATTTCCTACATGAAGGATTTCAAGCCTCTGACAAATGAGGAGCAGCAGGCGGTTGCGGGTGTGACGGAGGAGTTCCACAAGCTCGACCTCATTCCGTGCACGTCCTGCCATTACTGCGTGGAGGAGAATCACTGTCCGAAGGACATCCGGATTCCGGACATGTTCGCCTGCCTGAATAAGAAAACGGCCTTCCACAACTGGAATATGAATTTCTACTACAATACGGTCCTCACAAATGGCCATGGAAAGGCGAGCGACTGCATCGGATGCGGCGGCTGTGAGCGCGTCTGCCCGCAGCATCTGGAAATCCGGAAGCTGCTGAAGGACGTCGCGGCAGAGTTTGAGCAGAAGGCGGAGGCATAAAATCCGGAGCGGTATCAGGCTCGTGTAAAGACATGAGCCTGCCATTTATCTGCGAAAACAAATAATGCACCCGCATCACAGCTTGTAGATATGTGTTCCTATCTCCGGTTCAAGACTGGAAACCTCGACGCGGACATTGTCCAGCGTAAAAGGGACGACACTTTCAGCCTTTGAACCGGAATAGTATTTGCGCAGAATCGGACTGGCTTCAAATACCTTCTGCCGGTGCTTCTCATCATCCTGCATCCGGACCTTTCCGCTGATTCGGATCCAGTCCATCGTCTCATTATCAGCGACTGTGATTTCTACATCAGGATGCTGAGAAATCTCCTTCCATGTCTCTTTCCCCCGGACCGTATCAAACCAGAGCTTCCCATCCTCCTCGAATTTAAACTCAAAGGCCTTGACCTTGGGCTTGCCGTCCAGTCCGATCACGCCGATGTACTGCATCGGATATTCCCTCAGCATGGCGAGTGTTACGACCATCCCATCGCTCATGTCAAGATTTTTTAAAATGCTCTTCTTCATTGTGCTGCTTCTCCGATTTTTACGACGCGGCTCTCTCTTCTTCCTTTGCCGCGCTTTCTCTGTCTTCTAACAAGCCATTTGCTTCCGAGGCCCAGCACTGTGGGTCCTCAGCGTAAAAGCTGCCGTAAGTTCCCTTTGCCACTGCGGGGCATCCGCGGCACCATGCTTTCAGCATGCACCGGCTGCATTTGCTGAATTTCTGATAATCCCGATAGTCCTCTGCCTGGTTAAGCCACAGATCCGCGAGTCTGTCCGTGAGCGCATTGCCGATTCCGCTGTCAGCTGCGCGGCGGCAGGCATATACTTCACCGGTCGGAAGAATCGTCAGATGGCAGTTTCCGCAGTTGCATCCGCCATAGATCATCCCTTTTTCTGCCCATTCCGGGATCTGGAACTCCCCGGTCTCATACTGGTAGAGCGTCCAGAGATGGTCCTTCCTGTTGAAATAGGTCACACAGGACGGATCTTTCTCGTACTGCTTGTATTTCTGATCCACCACTTTGAGAAACTCGCGGTATTCTTCCGGTGTAATCCCTGTCATCTGTTTGCCGTGCTCGGCCCGCTCAGCTTCCGCATAGAGGGCAGGAACCTTTGAAGGGTCCGGGGCAGTCGGCACATATCTGGCAAATGCATACACATCAGCCTTATATTTGACGACTTCATCGATAATGTCCGGAACTTCCTTCAGGTTCACAGAAGAAACTGTCGTCATCACAACAGAGGTAATGCCGGCCTCGTTGATCATCGGAATTTTCTCGAGTGTCTCACGAAATGATCCTGGCTTTCGGAACCAGTCGTGTGTCTTTTCCATTCCGTCGATGGACAGCTGATACTTGTCACAGCCGCATTCCTTCAGGCGCTTCAGATTGTCATTTGTCAGATGGAAGGGGTTGCCGAGAATGGTAAATGGAATCTGCTTCTCCTTGAGGAGGTCCATCAGCTTCCAGAAATCCGGATGGAGGATCGGGTCACCGCCGGTGATGTAGAAATACGGAAGGCGGCCAAACGTCCGGCAGAAGTCCTCCGCGTTTTCCACTACCTTCTGCATGTCTTCCCACTTCATGCTTTTCAGAGCCTTGCAGGCATTCTCCGCAAAAATATAGCAGTGCTTGCATCTCTGATCGCATTCTTCCGTGATGTGCCACTGGAAAGCAAAATACTGTGCCATAATTCTTGTTCCTCCACTTCCGGGTTCCGGATTCACTGATGCCGGATCATTTCTAATGTTCTGAGTTTTTAAGGGACAGATCCTGTCACGCAGCATAGGCCCGTAACCGTCTCTGTCCCATGATACGTGCTGATTACTTCGATGCGCCGCATGCACTGCCGCATGCGCTGGGCTTTGTTTCCGGCTTTGCTGCGCCGCATGCACTTGACGGCTCTGACGGCTTTGCTGCGCCGCATGCGCTTGACGGCTCTGACGGCTTTGACGCGCCGCATGCGCTTGACGGCTCTGCTGACTTTCCAGCGCCGCAGGCAGACCCGCAAGCCGCAGCCGGCTTCTCTTCAGACTTTCCAGCGCCGCAGGCAGATCCGCATGCAGCCGATGCCTTAGATTCCTCTGCCATTTTTGTCCATCCGAATAAATTTGCTAACATAATCGTTTTCCTTTCCGCAGGCTATATTGCTGCTCTCATAAGCGTTCCTCCGTGTTTTGTGAGGACCTTGTTTTTGTTTACAAGAGCATAATACCTGCTGCCGCCTGAAATGTGAAATAATTATATGCTATAATTTATGAGTAAATCGCATAAATAAATTTCCTGCATTTCAAAAAAATCCGCGGCTCCATCACTGGAACCGCGGATGTATTCTTCCGATATCTGTTTTCAATTTCCGACTCTGACGACAATTTTACCGTTGATCCTTCCTTCGTCCAGAGCGATGCACGCTTCCCGGATGTCCTTGAAATCATAGACCCTGCCGATCAACGGTCTGAGATGATGAGCGTCCATAAAATGATAGATATCCTGCATCATCTCCGTGGTTGGATCATTGCTGTAAAATCCGGTCAGGCAGACGCCGTTCGGAATATCCTTGATCGGGTCAAAATGGTTCCATTCGTAGACCTTTCCGAGCACTCCGGTGTTGCAGACAATGCCGCCCTGCTCTACGCTCAGCATCGTGTCCTGCACCGTTCTGATGCCGACAAGATCCAGTGCCTTTGTCACGCCGTGCACTCGTCCCCGGAGACTCCGGTCATCCAGCAGGCACTCATCACATCCGGCATCTCTTAACAGCTGCATCTTGGATTCTCTGTGCGTTGTGCCGATCACCCTGCAGCCGAGCGCCTTGGCGAGCTGGATCGCTACATAGCCAAGTGCGCAGGTCGCGCCGCGGATGAGCAGCCTGTCTTCCGGCTGCAGCCGCAGGCACTGGAACAGCGATCCCCAGGCCGTGAAGTAGGTCTCCGGCATCGCGCCCATTTCCTCCCAGGAAAGATTCGATTCCACCGGAAACACATGATGAATGGGAAGGAGAGCATATTCAGCGTAGCTGCCGTTGAAGCTGCGCCCCATGCCGCCCATCAGCGAGACAACCTTCTGTCCTTTCGCAAGTCCGCTGTCGGACGGATCCGCAATTTCTCCGACGCATTCGATGCCGGGAATGACCGGCTTGCGGATATAATCATTTTCAATTTCAAACTCACGCAGAATCTCTTCGGAATGATTCATGCCGAAGGCCTTTATTTTCACGAGGACCCAGCCGGGGCGAGCCTGCGGAACCGGGACTTCTGAGAGAGTTACATCGGCACCCTTAGTCGGCTTATCGATTAGAACGGCTTTCATTGTATCTTCCATGATTTTACCCTGACCTTTCTATGGACGACCTGGGACAATTTTTTACTACAGGTCTGTCCGCCCACAACGAGGAACGCGAAGCGTTCCGAGTCTGGGGCGCTGAATAGCTACCTCACTTTTTCTCTTTTGGTTTATAAGTGCATGATATCCTTTGCCGTCTGGAATGTAAAATGATTATATGCTATAATCAATACGTAAACCGTATAAATCAAATTGTAAAACCAGGTCCTATGAATACGACACAGCTTGAATGCTTTACGACACTTGCCGGCACATTGAATTATGTCCGCACGGCAGAAGAACTGAATATGACGCAGCCGGGCGTATCCCGGCAGATCCAGTCGCTGGAGCAGGAGCTCGGCGCAAGGCTCTTTCATCGGACGACGCGTTCGGTTTCGCTCACCCAGATCGGCGCGGAATTTCTGCCGGAAGCCCAGCAGATGCTGAACACCTACTATCACTCCATCGAATGGATTTCCTCTTTTCATGAGAGCGCGCATCAGGCGCTGAAAATCGGCTACAATGACCCTCATTCGCTGCTTCCCATTCGGAAGGCACTGGCCGGGATCCTGGCTGACGCACCGAACCTGTCCCCGGAGCTGACGCTCGATCAGACGGACGCCAACCTGCAGCGGCTCATTTCCGGTGAGCTTGACCTGGTATTCGGGATCAGGGACGCAAGATTTAAGAACGAGAAGATTCTGTTCACGCCCTTCCGTGAGGAACATTTTGTCTGCGTCCTGAGAAAGGATCATCCGCTTGCCAATGCATGCCGAAGGAAGCGCAGGAGAGCCGTATCGTCTGAAGATCTCTTCCCTTACCGGCAGGTCATTGATATCCCTCCGTATCTTCTGAAGAATGCCTTTTCAAGGGGAAATAAAATCATCCCTGTCAATGACACCCTTCAGAACCTGATTGTCACAAACAGCGAAGAGGCGTATGCCCTCGTCATTGCAGGCGTGGGGTACTGCCTTCTTCCGGAGTATCTGACCGTTCCGGATAAGGAATTGAAATTCTTGGAGTGGAAGGAATCTCCGCACACGCCGCTTGGAATTTACGCGGACGCACAGGCCTGCAGGGATAAGAACTCACTCATCCGGCAATTTATTGATTACGCGGCTGATTTGTATCGTGAAAAGGAAAAATGAGTTTATCGGAACCGGGTACCATGCGGAAAACGTTTGCAGCTTCGCGTATATAAAGCTGCCAGCCAGTGGGACTGATTATTGCCTGGGTATTGGTCAGAGATGATTTTCCGTTCAGGAGACTGATGGATGGGCTGTCAGCACCGAACCAGATCCTCATAGGTGACGCCGTACTTTTTCGCGATGTCGCTTGCGTGGCTCAGTCCTTCCGGAGGCGCGAGCTTCACCCGGTATGAACGGACGCCTTCCTCTGATTCCACGACCAGAGAGGCTGCCCGATACGGGGAAACGTCAGCGTCGGCTGATGAGGCGGCCCGATGCGGTAAAGCTTCTGCACCGGCTGATGATGCAGCTGCAGCCGGCGGCGTATCCCCTGCGTATTCCCGGTTGATCTCGTCGATTTCTCTGGCGAGCTTGTGCATGTGCGTGTTATAAATGACGCGGCAGCCCTTGTGGAGCATGGCACGGACTGCGTCTCTTGCGATATAGTAGCCCTCCTCGAAGGAGGTTGTGGAGAACGTCTCGTTGAGGAGCAGCAGACTGCGCTCCGTCGCGCCCTCAAAGATACTCCGGAACCGCCGGCACTCCTCGCCGAGCCGTCCGAGCTCCATCGTTTTATCCTCATCCGCCGGGAAGTGCGTGAATATACCATCGACAGGCTGAAAATGAAAGCTATCCGCAGGCACGGAGATGCCTCCCTGCGCCAGGAAATACAGCTGGCCGACGGCCTGTGTGATCGTGGTCTTGCCGCCGCGGTTCGCTCCGGTCAGGATGTAGATCCGGTGCTCCGGCAGGAAATCAAGGTCATTGGTCACGATGTCCGACACACGGCAGTTATCGAGGGCGGCGAGCTTCAGGTTATAGATTCCCCTTGCGTCCATGGCGGAGTTCGAGACCTCGGGCTTTGCGAAGTGGTAGCCTTCTGCCTCGAGCTTTTCAATATATTCCGCCCAGCGGACATAGTAAATGAGCTCCGGCATCAGAGAGGTGATGCTTGTGACGGTCACCATGCTGTACTTATTGAGGACAGAGCGGAGATGACGGACGGTCCGCTTCAGCATCCGGTTTGCGATGTCGTTCATATAATCCGGGAGAGAGCGGATGGACTCTTCATTTTCCGGAACAGTCATGAGCGTCGCGAGAGCGATGGGAGGAACGACCGCGGCCCGGAGGTCCTTCTTTGCGGCCTCACTGCCGGCGTCGGAGTCGAGGTCGTGCGTTATATAATCCTTCATGAAATCGATCTGATCGAGGATCTCGAGAAGCTTCTTCCGGACGGAGAGATTGTGGTGAAGATCGTCGAACACGTCGCACCGGTACTGGACCGTGTGGGGATCAGCGGGAAGAAAGCGCATGACGTTCCGGATATATTCGCGCTCCTTCGGCTTGTCGGACAGTTTTCCGATGATAGAGTCCATTCCGAGATCGTGGATGGCTGTCTGGGATAATTTGTGAAGTTTCTCTTCCCGGTCGGGGCAGAGGAGACTGAGTTGCTTAGACATATAATTTCTCCTGTTCTTTTTTCATAAGCAGAGGTCATCAGCACAATTGCGGTTCGAGATGCTTATCCTCGGGAAGACTTCATTTCCAACTGCTTTTATTTATACAACGGATGAAAATGAAAATCAATTGCGGGCAGTGGCTGCCACGATATCGATGGCTGATTGAAGTGTATGGCAGCGCTTCGGCCATTATCTTGATTTAGCATTGACACGGCGTCAGAACGAGACTATATTATAAATGATGACACAATGTCAGAACAAAGGTGGAATATATATGCCAAGAGGATCAGAAGAACTTACAGAGAGCAGAAAAGAAGAGATCGTGGATGCGTGCGCAAGGCTGTATCAGACCATGAATTACCGCGACATCACGATCAAGGAGATCAGCACGGAGACCAGCTTCTCGAGACCGTCGATCTATAACTATTTCGAGACGAAGGAGGAAATTTTCCTGGCCCTTCTGACCAGGGAGTATCACGCCTGGACAGAGGATGTTCTGGAGCTGGCGAAGAGGCCTGAGAAGTTGACGAGGGACGCATTTGCCGCACGATTTTCAGAAATTCTGGCAAAGCGGGTGACTTTACTTAAGATTTCATCGATGAACCTTTATGAGATCGAGGACCACAGCCGCCTGGAGCGCCTGGTTGAATTCAAGAAGGAATTCTTATGCGCCATGGACGCGGTGAAGCGGTGCCTTCAGCATGTCTTCCCGGATATGACGGAGGAGCAGATCGAGGAATTCCGGTATGCATTTTTCCCGTTCATGTACGGTATTTATCCCTACGTGTACCCGACGGACAAGCAGTGCGAGGCGATGGAGACGGTGGGAATTCCGTTTAAGAAAACAACGGTCTATGAGATGGTCCTTCATTTTCTGAAGCAGATCCTGCCGTGAGCGGAATTTGTACAGGCAATCATTTGTGAAGAAGCTTTGAAACAGGAGGAAAATGAGATGAGCAAAATTACACAGACAGCAGGCAGAAATGCGCTTGGCGAATTCGCGCCGGAATTCGCGCATTTTAATGATGACGTACTCTTCGGGGAGAACTGGAACAACCAGGATATCGATTTGAAGACGCGTTGCATCATCACGGTTGTGGCGCTGATGGCGCAGGGCATCACGGACAGCAGCCTGAAATACCACATTCAGAACGCAAAGAACAACGGCGTGACGCAGAGGGAAATGGCCGCCGTGATCACGCACGTCGCGTTCTACGCGGGCTGGCCGAAGGCATGGGCTGTCTTTAACCTCGCAAAGGAGGTCTACAATGAGCCGGTGAAGGAGCTTACAGACAAGGACCGCTACCAGAACACGATCTTCTTCCCGATCGGAGCGCCGAATGACGCCTATGCAAAATATTTTATCGGCCAGAGCTATCTCGCGCCGGTTTCCACCGAGCAGGTCCCGGTCTTCAACGTGACCTTTGAGCCGGGCTGCCGCAACAACTGGCACATTCATCACGCAAAGTCCGGCGGCGGTCAGATGCTGATCTGCGTGGGCGGCCGCGGCTATTATCAGGAGTGGGGCAAGGAGCCTGTCGAGATGACGCCGGGCACAGTCGTCAATATTCCGACTGATGTGAAGCACTGGCACGGCGCAGCTCCGGATTCCTGGTTCTCCCATCTCGCTATCGAGGTTCCCGGTGAGGAGAACTCCAACGAGTGGTGCGAGGCAGTATCGGACGAGGAGTACCGGAAGGCAGTCTCTGAAGATTGCTGAGGGAAAAGGTGTCAAAGGTGTTGGTGCCATGGGTAAAGGTGTCAGGTTCGGATTAAAAAAGAATAAAGTCGTTTATAAAAATTTAATCGGAACCTGACACCTGACACCGACAACACCAGACAAGCGGGAGGAGAGAAAGTGGCAGATAAAAATGCAACAGGAACGGTCCGGGATGGCAGCCGCCGGATCCTGCAGAACAAGCTGTACCTGTATCTGACGGAATTTTTTTCAGGCATGGCGGTCATGGCTGTGGAGATCGGCGCGCAGCGTCTGATTTCCCCGTATTTTTCATCATCACAGATCGTCTGGACAATCATCATCGGCATGATCATGATTGCGATGGCCGGCGGCAACGTGTACGGCGGACGAAAGGCGGACAAGGACCCGAATCCGGACAAGCTCTACGGAAGGATCCTGTTTTCTGCCGCCTGGCTGTCGCTCATCCCGTTTCTCGGGAAATATGTCATCGTCGGGATCTCCGCGGTTGTCATTTTCTCGGTCAACGCGAACTACCTGATTATAGCGGCCTTTGCGACCTGTCTGATTCTCTTTGTATTCCCGCTGTTTCTGCTGGGGACGGTGACGCCCTCCCTGGCGAAGTATACGATGGACTCGCTGTCCGACAACGGGAAAATCGTCGGGACTCTCGGGGCCATGAATACGATCGGCAGCATTATCGGAACATTCCTGCCGACCTTCGTGACAATCCCGGCGGTCGGGACAAACATCACATTTCTGATTTTCTCGGGCATCCTTGCCGCGCTGTCTGCGATTTATTTTATCAGCGTTGGAAAAGGGAAGGCCCTGCGCCGCGTCGGACCGGCAGCGGCCATTTTCCTCATTGGATGCATTCTGGGGCATGAGACGAATTTTGCGTTCTGGGAATCAAGAGACGGGCTCCTCTACGAGGGCGAGTCGGTCTACAACTATCTCCGCGTGCAGGACAGCCCGGAGCAGACGGTCCTGTCGACAAATGTCCTCTTCGGCGTCCAGTCGGTGCTGGAGAAGACGGACAATCTGACCGGCATGTACTATGACTATGCGCTTGCGGCGCCATTTATGACAAATGCAGATCTGCAGGACGGAGAGGATGTCCTCGTTCTCGGCATGGGCTCGGGAACGTACGCGCGGCAGCTTATGCGCTATCTGCCGGACACGAGCGTGTCGGGCGTTGAGATCGACAGGAAGATTACAAGCCTCGCCCATGAATACTTTCAGCTGCCGGACAGTGTGCCGGTGACGGAGTATGACGGGCGTGCCTATCTGAATGAGACGGACCAAAAGTACGACGTGATCATGGTCGATGCCTATCAGGATATCACGATCCCGTTTCAGATGTCATCGACGGAATTCTTTCAGAGCGTGAAGGGGCATCTTAAGTCCGGCGGCGTCATGGTCGTGAACCTCAACATGCACGGCACGGAGCAGGGCGGCATCGCGGACTGGCTCTCGGATACGATCGCCGGCGTCTTTCCGGAGGTCATGACCGTCGACGTCCCGGGAAATACAAACCGGGAGCTTTTTGCCGGCGGCGCGGGCATGAAGGAAAAGCTTGCGAAGCACACGCAGGATGCAGAAAATGAGCAGCTCCGGGGCCTTTTAACGCAGATCTCGGACCAGGTGTCGGTCTACCGGTCGGGCGGCCGCACGCTGACCGATGACAAGGCACCCGTCGAGCTTCTCGGTATGAAGGAGCTCGACGGGCTGATCCGCCAGGAGGCGGAGCCATATAAGAAGATTTACAGAGAAGAGGGCCTGCAGGGCCTGCTCGGATCATTCTGAAGGGAAAGGAGGTAAAGGTGCCAGGTACGGATTAAAAAAGAATAAAGTCGTTTATAAAAATTTAATCGGAACCTGACACCAGAGATAGACACCAGAGACGCCAGACCGCGCGGTTTTATGTGTGCCTTACGACCTCGAACCGCTGGAGCTTCACCGGCTCCTCGTCGCGGATGCCGGCCTTCCGCTTTGCAATTTCGATCTGCTCTTCGACGGTGTCGACGCCGTCGAGATCGGGCAGGAGAAGTCCGCGGCGGCGGCCCTTCGTGACGATGACGCCGTACCTCTTCACGTCAAGAAGCGCCGGCGAGTCGATGTCCTCGGGCTCGCTGAGAACATCCACGCTGTATTCCAGGTGGCTCAGCTCATTTTCAAGGACCGGATGGAAGCGCGGGTCACGGGTCGCGGCGGAAATGGCATTGCGGATGATTTCCTCTGCGATGCAGCTGCAGCAGGGCAGAATCGTCCCGATGCAGCCGCGAAGCTCCCCGTCCTTGTGCAGTGAGCAGAATACGCCGGCTTTTCGATCCAGCATGTCGTCCGGCACGTCTCCCTTCTTCGGGACGCGGAGCGTCTTTCCGGTGCGGATGTAGGTCTCGACCGTCCGGCGGGCAAGCGCCGTGTACGGGTCTTCGCCCTCTCTTGCGGCCGCGATTTTCTTCTCCTGCTCTGCCTCGTACTGGTCGAGGAAATTTCTGTGCGGATCGGTCCCGGTCACACGGAATGTGCAGACGCCGTAGCCGACTCCCGTCACGTCCTGATGGGAGAGCCAGCGGGCATCCACTGACCGGCGGTCGAGCGCGCCCGCCATAATGACAAATGAACGGTGCCCGCACTCCGCGGCCTTCTCAAGCAGTACCGGGTCAAAGGAGAGAAGCTCGCCGAGTGCTCCGCGCGAGCAGACATCCTCAAGCTTCCTGTCATAGACCGGTCCGTGCGGGTCAAACCCATACGGGCCGGTTTCCTTCAGCTTGTGGGAGAGGTCGCCGCTTGCGACGTAGACGACCCGGCGGCCGAGCTCATCCGCCGCCTGCTGCACGAGCATGCCGAAGCGGTACTGCTCCGCGAGGGAAATGCCCGAGATGCCGAGGCGGACCAGGCGGAAGTTTTTGTATTTCTTGAGAATAAAATAGAGCGGAACGATCGTCCCGTGGTCGAGCGAGGGATCGCGCTCCCCGAGATAGCCGGCCGGAATCTTATGTTCATCCGCGAGATCGCAGAGCCGCGAGGAGAGCTCCTCGTCGTAATCCCGCTCAATCCGCACCTGCGGCGCACGGAAGCGCGCCATGCTCCCCTCGGCGTGCGTGCCGGGCGAGATGTGCAGATAGTCCGCGTACATAATGCTGTGCGGCGACGACAGAACGATCGTCTCCGGCTTCAACTCCGCCACAAAATCCGCGGCCTTCTCATAGGCATTGATTGTTTCCTGAATCTGCCGCTCCGATCCTCTGCCGACCTCCGGCAGAATCATCGGCGGATGCGGCACCATGATTGCTCCGACAACAGACATAATAGCCACCTCCTAAATAGTAATATTCAGTACCTCTCGAAATGATCCGGAAATTGAGCAAGAAGCTCACTCACAGGGGGATTTTTGACGTACTTCTCCTCCGGGGCGCTGAATAGTTACCGAAATTTACTGCACTCAGCAGTTCCCGACGAAGACGTTCGGAAGATACCTTCTCGCCACGTCTGCGAGATGATAGACGGTCCGCACATCGGTTGCGGGCGTATCGAGCTTCCACCGCGGAAAATACCGGGTGATGTGATAAGCGATCGGCTCCTTTGAAGGAAGAGAGGCGAGCCACTTCGCGGCCCCTGCGATTTCCTCCTCCGAGTCATTCTTCCCGAGAATGATAAGCGTCGTCACCTCCACGTGGCAGTGCGCGGCGGCCGTCCGGATAAAGTCCTTCGTCCCGGCAAGATTCCCTCCGACAAAGTCCGTATAGAACTCGTCCGTGAATCCTTTTAAGTCGATGTTCATCGCGTCGATATAAGGGAGAAGCTCATTTAACACGGCGGGCTCAGCGGTCCCGTTCGTCACGAGCACGTTCAGCATGTCCGTCTCATGGATCAGCCTTGCGGCGTCCCGCACATATTCCCAGGACGTGAGCATCTCATTGTAGGTGTAGGCCACGCCGATTGTCTCGGGATGCCGCGCCTTTGTCTCCTCCGTGAGGTAGAGGAGCTCCTCCGGGCTCACATACCTTGTCCCCTCGCGGTCTCTCTTCTGCGAGATTGTAAAATTCTGGCAGAAGGGACAGGCCAGGTTGCAGCCGTAGCTTCCTGCCGACACAACGAGACTTCCGGGATGAAACATGGCGAGCGGCTTCTTCTCGATCGGGTCGAGGGCAAGAGATGTCAGATATCCGTAGCTTTCGCAGACGACCCGGCCGTTCCGGCAGACCCTCGCGCCGCAGAAGCCCTTCTGGCCCTCCTTCAGATGGCAGTGCCGGAAGCAGGTATTGCAGATCGCACCCATCGTTCTCCTCCTTTCCGCAGCTCTATGCTGATTTGATCGTACCTATTCAGCACTCCGGATTCGGAGCGCTTCGCATTCCTTGCTGTACCGAATAACTACATTGTACCACGAAAATGCAGGACAGATCGCATGACGGAGGTGTCTTTGCGAGTGGAAAAATAAAGCGGGATGTGGTATTGTCCGAGGTGCAATGGAGGACTGAAAACGAGATGAACAGACTGGCTGTAATTTTTCCGGGAATCGGATACAATTTCGACAGGCCGCTCCTGCATTTTGCGGAGAAGCAGGCCTTGCACTACGGGTATGAGATCAGGCATGTCACGTACTCCGGCTTCGACAAGAAGGGGATGCGCGGCAATGCGCAGAAAATGAAGAGCGCCTTTCAGCTCGCGATGGAGCAGACGGAGCGGCAGCTCGCCGATGTTTCCTGGGACAAATACGAGAGGATTGTCTTTATCTCAAAGAGCATCGGGACGGTGGCCGCGGCGCACTACGCTGAACGGCATGGGATTGCTGCGGTGCAGATCCTGTTCACGCCGTTCCCGGAGACGTTTGAGGGCGCGGCGATTGATCAGGGCCTTGCATTTCACGCGAGAACGGACCCGTGGATGGACGACGGCGAGACTGTCCGTGCGGCCGAGGAAGCCGGCGTTTCGATGATCTGCTATCCGGAGGGGAATCACTCGCTTGAGACCGGGGACGTGATCCGGGACATCGATACGCTGGCGGATGTCTTCCGAAGGACGGAGGAGCTGTATCGGGAGTGAGGCATGCTGCAGCCTGCTTCGCATACAGGCCTGCGTGCGTTCAGGCCTGGCACGGAGTGATTCATACCAGATGGGTACAGGCATCACAGAGGCGGTTTCTGGTTGACAGTATTTCTTCGGGCAGGTAAAATTATAATTACATACAAAACCTGTATGAAAAGTAATAAAAAATAGGAGGGCAGAATTTTGAGGCAGCTCATTGAGCGGGTTCCGATTCCGCTGGCCGGCGTGATGCTGGCCTTCGCGGCGCTCGGGAATTTTATGAAGAAGACCACAGTACCCGGGTGGTTTATTCCGGAGCTCATTTCCGTGCTGCTTCTTATTTTGCTGCTCCTGAAGCTTGCCATGTTTCCGCGAATGGTTGAAAATGACATGCGCTTTGGGGCCGTGGCCGGTGCGTCAGGCGCATTTTCGATGGGCCTCATGTACCTCGGCGCCTGTGCGGGAGGCTTCAGCCATGCGGCGGGAGCCGTGATCTGGTATGCGGGGCTTCTGATCCATGTCCTGCTCATCGTGTACTTCACGGTCCGGTTCGTGCTTCATTTCCGGATGGAGCAGGTCTATACGACGTGGTTTCTCGTCTATGTCGGAATCGCAGCGGCGTCGCAGGCAGCGGCTTCGTTCGGCCTTGCTGCGGCGGGACAGTGGATTGTCTGGTATGGACTTGCCGCGACGCTTGTCCTCATGGTCCTCATCACGGTTCGGTACAGACGGATTCCGTCGGAGAGACCGCTCCGGCCTCTGCTTTCGATTTACGCGGCGCCGGTCAGCCTGTGCCTTGCGGGGTATCTCGCGGCGTTTCCGGATAAGAGCCGGACGCTGGTGCTTGTCCTTATCATTCTTGCGCAGGTTTTCTATGTGTACGGCCTGATTCAGGCTCTTTGCATGATCGCGGGGCCGTTCTCACCGGCATTTTCGGGATTTACATTTCCATTCGTCAGCACGGCGGCTGTTACGTACAGCAGCGCGGTCTTTCTCGGGACGGAGAGCATGGCGGGAAGGATTCTCTTTCCGACAGCCGTGGCGGAGAACTTGATCGGGGCGGCATTCCTGCTGGCCGTCTTCGTGAGGTATCTCATTTTCCTTGGCGGAAAAAACGCACAACGCATGAGATCCATCGGGCAGGAGAGCTGAAAAGAACCAATATCAACGACATCACAAGCATAAGGAGACTGCATGATCGAACACATTCACAGCCACAGAAACCTGATCGGATTTGACAAAAACGGCATTCCGACCGTTACACTGAAGGCCTCGGCCCACGATCCGGAGGCGATCGACGCGGAGTACCGCGCCGTCGAGGAGGGGGAATTTTCCGGAGAGCACGCACACGATGCGCACGCGCACGGCGGTCATGCCGGGCATGTACACGGTCCGGAGACGGGCTCCGATGACGATGCCTTTATTCAGGACTATATGAACGCGGTCAAGGCATACCGCATGACATTTCCGGACAAGAAGGAGCAGATCGAGAAGACGCCGGACCCGGCGATCCGGGAAATGCTTCTCCGCTCGGAGCAGCTCGGCATCGACACGACCTTTGACCGGTTCGATCAGCAGCAGCCGCAGTGCAACTTCGGCCTCGCCGGCATCTGCTGCAAGATCTGCAACATGGGTCCATGTCGTATCACGAAGAAGTCAAAGCGCGGCGTCTGCGGCGCGGACGCGGACCTCATCGTGGCAAGAAATCTGCTCCGTTCGGCCGCTGCCGGCGCCGCCCAGCACGGCATGCACGCGCGTGAGCTGATGCTGGAGCTTCTATGGGCCGCCGACGGCAAGCTCGATGCCCCGCTTCTCGGGGAACAGAAGATCATGGCCACGGCGAAGGCATTTGGTATCGATACAGAGGGCCGTGACGTGAAGGCTGTCGCCCACGATCTGGCAAATGCACTGCTCGCGGACCTCTCGAGCCCGGATCCGTCCCACGTCTACAAGACCGCGGAGGTCTGCGCGCCTGCAGACCGCGTGAAGCTCTGGAAGGACCTCGACCTGATGCCGATCAGCGCGTACCACGAGGTCTTCGAGGCGTATCACAAGACGGCAGTCGGAACAGACGGAGACTGGAAGAGCATCATGGAGCACTTCCTCCGCTGCGGTCTCGCGTTCTGCTTCACCGGTGTGGCGGGCGCGTCTATTGCGACCGACTCTCTCTTCGGTGTCGGTGACCGCGTGACCTCAAAGGTGAATATCGGCGCGCTTAAGAAGGGCTATGTCAATATCGCAGTCCACGGCCATCTGCCGCTCCTCGTCAAGGAGATCGTCAAGTGTGGACAGACGGAGGAGATGATTAATCTCGCGAAGTCAAAGGGCGCGAAGGGAATCCGCTTCTACGGTATCTGCTGCAGCGGACTGTCGGCGATGTACCGCTATGACGGCGTTATCCCGCTCTCCAATGCGGTCTCCGCGGAGCTCGTCCTCATGACAGGCGCACTTGATCTCTGGGTCGCGGACGTGCAGGACGTCTTCCCGGCGATCATGGACGTCGCGAAATGCTACCGGACGACGGTCGTCACGACAAGCTCGTCCGCGCGTCTCCCGGGCGCGGAGAAGATGGAGTTCGACCGCCATCACTCAAATATTGCTGACGCGAAGAAGCTCGCGGAGAGAATTGTCCGCCGCGGCATCGAGAGCTTTGAGGCAAGGCAGGGCATCCCGGTTTACATTCCGCCGTATGAGGTCACGGCAGAGGTCGGCTTCTCCGTGGAATATCTGAACAAGCGGTTCGGAAGCTTTAAGCCGATCGCGGACGCGGTCCGGGACGGAAGAATCCTTGGCATCGTCAATATGGTCGGCTGCAACAACCCGAAGGTGCCCTACGAGCGGTGCATCGCCGATGTGGCGAAGGTGCTGATTGAAAATAACGTGCTGATTCTCTCGAACGGCTGCGCGTCCTATCCGCTGATGAAGCTCGGCTACTGCGCGAAGGATGCGAACCAGCTCGCGGGCGACAGCCTCCGGGGCTTCCTTGAGCCGGACCTTCCGCCGGTCTGGCATGTGGGCGAGTGCATCGACAACACGCGCTCGAGCGGCATCATGGCCGGCATCGCGGCAGCTCTCGGACAGAAGCTCCCGGACATGCCCTATGCATTTTCTTCTCCGGAGTGGAGCAATGAGAAGGGTGTTGACGCGGCTCTCGCGTTCCGTCTTCTCGGCATTTCCTCCTATCACTGCGTGGAGGCGCCGATCTTCGGCTCGAAGAATGTCATCGAGTTCCTGAAGCAGGGCACAGAGGAGACGCTCGGCTCACACATGGTCGTCAACGTGGACCCGGTGAAGCTCGGCGAGCAGATCGTGAAGGACATGAAGGCGAAGCGGAAGAAGCTCGGCTGGGACTGAGATGCAGGCAGCGGGATACGTCGACTGCATAAATAAACCGCTTGATACAATTCGGAAATTTGGTCATAATGAAGCTGTATCAGGAAATATGCCACTCCGTGCCGGCATTTGCTTACGGACTGGAATGGACGTTGTAAAGGAGGCGGCAATATGAAGAATATTCTGAATAAGCATCAGTTCTGGGCATGCCTTGCCATGCTCAGCATGTTCATGGCGATTGTGACTGGTCATCAGCTGGTGAGCGGCGGTCACAAGAAGGAAGAGAAGTCAGACGAGGACTGAATCCGATATCCGGACATGCAGGCCCTCTCCCAAACCGGCAGATGCCGGGGCGGGAGAGGGCTCTTTTCATTGGATGAAACAGACAGAGACTTGGTAATCTAAAGGCCTCGTGCTATAATGGCCGATAGTCAAAGGTGAATAATGTCTGAAAGAGATCGAGGGGAACCGGGTGCAAGTCCCGGACGGTCCCGCCACTGTAAAAGTCAGATTGCCTCCTCTTTCCTGAAACTGCGATGGACAGGAATATAAGCGCGCCGGAAATGAAGGCATTTCCGGCGTACTCGTATGCTCCGTTTTCGTATCTGCGAAAACGGTCTTTTTCTGTGCGCAGGTTCAGCGCCAACCGGAAGCATTCCACGATCGGAAACGCTTTCCGGCGCGGCGGGCCGGCCGGAGACTGGTATCTGAAGGCAGCGCACAGGAAAGGAACAGGATTATGAAAAAACAGATAGCAGCAGTACTCACGGCGGTCAGCGTCGCGGCGACACTCGCGGGATGCGGAAGCGCATCCACCGGGTCCGGGGCATCGGTCGTCACAGCGGCCTCCGGGTCAGAGACAGCATCTACAGCAGAGACCTCCGGCGATACCGTCGTCATCGGAGAGACCTCGATGGTCGACAGCATCGACCCGACCAACAACGGCGATCCGTGGTCACTGACAGCCGACGGCATCTCGGAGACGCTCTATAATCAGGATGAAAACGGCAATCTCGTGTCGCACCTCGCGGAGTCTGTCGTCCAGAACGACGCGCTCGACTGGACGCTGACGCTGAAATCCGGGATGAAGTTCTCGGACGGATCTCCTGTCAACGCGCAGGCCGTCGCGGACTGCATTAATGACATCATGGCGAACAATGAGATGGCGACCGCGTCCTGCGGCGTGATCACGGCGACGGCGCAGGATGACACGACCGTGAAGCTTGCGACGGAGCGCGAGACGACGGTCATGGAGTCCGTCCTCTGCGAGTGGACGAATGTCATTTACAAGAAGGACAGCAGCGGCAATTATGTGTTCACGGGCCCGTATGTCGTGAAGTCCTTTAACCCGGGCGTGTCCATGGAGCTGACACCGAATCCGTACTACGACGACAATGCGTCGAAGCGCCCGAATGTGAAGCTCATGTGCTTCTCCGATGCGACGGCGATGCAGCAGGCCTTTGAGTCGGGCGAAATCGACATGGCATTTACGGTCACGCCGGATGCGGCAACGCAGCTTGAGGGCGAGGGCTATACGGTCAAGGAAATGAACGCCGGCTATCAGTATTTTGCGATCGTCAATATGCAGAAGGAATCTCTGTCTGACCTCAAGGTCCGCGAGGCGATCAATCTCGCCATGAACCGCGACGATATGATCAAGGCCTTAAAGGGCGGCCGCGTCGCGACAGGGTTCTTTGCGACCTATTATCCGTTTGCCGGCGATGTGAAGGAAACAACGGACGTGGACCAGGCGAAGAAGGACCTGGCGGACGCGGGCTACACGGACTCCGACAACGACGGGTACCTCGACAAGAACGGCGAGAAATTAAGCCTCAACCTGGTCACCTACTCCTCAAGACCGGACCTCACCATCATCATGCAGCTGGCAGCGGACGAGCTGAGCGACCTCGGCATTGATGTCTCGACGCAGATCGTGGATTCGATTGATGATACCCTGTCTGCGGGACAGTATGACGTCGCGTTCTATGCGCAGCACACGGCGCCGACAGGCGAGCCGGCCTACGCCCTGAACCAGTTCTTCCGCACGGGCGAGGGCAAGAACCACAACGGGTACAGCAGCGATCTTGTCGACGGCGATCTCGACAAGATGGGAACGCTTCCGGCGGGCAGCTGCAGCGGATCGCGATCGCGCGGGCCCTCCTCGTGCGGCCGGAGCTTCTTGTGGCCGATGAGATTGTGTCGGCCCTCGATGCGGCCGTGCAGAACCAGATCCTCGAGCTTCTG
>Ga0256404_1004461_pt1 | contig 26455 bp, 23 predicted proteins | sample RumenRJG_01DNA_FD_185990 | JGI IMG/M metagenome (GOLD analysis project Ga0256404, IMG submission 185990) | Bovine rumen microbial communities from Lethbridge, Alberta, Canada - RJG_01 | ecosystem: Host-associated > Mammals > Digestive system > Stomach > Rumen | place: Canada: Alberta | collected...
TCATCGGAGCCGCCGTTTAAACCTCTGCGAGCGGCTTTTTTATTCTTTCTATCGCTCGAAACGCTGTCCCACATCGCGAAAAGACCTTGGTAGAACACGTTGTCCTCTATCGCGCGGTCGGGGGAGTCTTCACCGCGATCAAGCAGATTATATGCCGAAACGGCAGAATTTATGGAATAGTTGATTTCGAAATCCGCATCCTCTTTCGATGCTCCCGCGATAAGAAACGGATTGTAAAGCCCGTGCCTTTCGTCCTCCTCACGGTCGTCCCAAGCATCGAGAAAGTAGATCGCTCTGCCGAGCCAGTAGCCGAGCTCGGAAAGGATCGTCCGCGTTCGCTGCTCGCTATCGGAGTCCATATCCGAAGGCAGCGGGGCAAGCCGCAGCACGCTTTTCATAAGCTCTCCAAAGGCGTTAGCCGCAAGATCGAGCGACGGTTCTCGCTCTGATTCGATCGCGTTCATCGCCGCTATGCTGTCGCTTACAGCAGCATGCAGCTCGGGGGCAAACTCCCTTGCCTTTTTAAAAGCGCTTGCAAGAGGGAGCTTCGCCGCGCTGCGAAGCTTTTTGCCGTCCCGCGCATCGTCCTTGAGCTTAAACTCGGCAAGTATTACGCAAACGTCGGCGGCGTAGTCGAGCGCGGTGCTTTCCGAATCGATCATAACCTTCTTTTTGCCCAAGGGTCGAATGGGGCAGGTATGCTTAGCGCACGGGGAGAATTTGCCCGAAACATCGGATAGGAGCATCGCGAGAAACGCGGAATCATAGCTGAGCACGAGCCGCGACAAAAGCGAATATCTTTTGCCGATGCTTCTGCACAAACCGCAGTACCACGCATCATATCTATGTTTTTCCCGAACCCTTAATTCGGGGATATTGGGTCGAACGTAACCGTACAAAGCGAACCTCCGAATACATTGAACTCAATGGTATGCCAACCATCTCCCAATTATATTTTAAACCAAATCTTGGTATTTTTCAACCCTTTGATCACTCAAAAGCATCAATGCTTGCCGATTGCTTTTTTACAAATAAAATCAGCTGAATGAGGAATGATTCGGTTGATATGAGCAAGCAAATGTATTATAATTGACTCATGAATTCGGAAGGGGGATCAAGTATGCAGGCGCTTGTTTGCGAGATGTGCGGCAACAACGACATTGTAAAAGAGGATGGTCTGTATGTTTGCAGATACTGCGGAACAAAATACTCCGTTGAAGAGGCTCGAAAGCTGCTGATCGAGGTCAAGGTCGATCTTTCGGGAAGCAAGGTCAAGGTTGACGAGTCCGAAAAGCTCGACAATCTCTTCGTGCTTGCGCGCAGAGCCTTTGAAACCAAGGACTACGATAACGCCGCAAAATACTATGAGATGATCCTCTTTAACGATGCCTACAGTTGGGAAGCGGCGTTCTATTTTGCCTATTCGCGCGCGGTCGATTTTAATTTCGCCGATCTCATACCCGAAACCGAGCCGCTCAGAAACTGCATACCGCCGGTTCTCGGTCTCATATGCGAAAATCTCTCCGGCACAAACGCTAAAAAGGCCGCGCTTTGTGAGGTCGTTTCGCGCTGCACGGAGTTTTCCGATGAAGTCGTTGACGTGACACTCGGCCATTACCTGAGCAACAACAGCAACCCCTCGCTATTTCGCCAAATGTATCTTAACTGCGATGCTGCGGCACACATGATGTATCAGATGGGCGATGAGCTCGAGCGTTTATTCGCTTCTGAATTCGATTTGGCTGTGATGGCCGTTCCCGCATGGAAAAAGGGAATCATGCTTCAGAAGAAGTATTATAAGCATGTTGCAAAGAAGGACGAGCTGCGCGACGAGATAGGGCAGTATTCCGATAAGATCCGCGCCTATGAACCCGAGTATGGCGTTTCAAAGAGCAATAAGCGCTGTTATGTCGCAACGGCGGTGTATGGCTCCTACGATTGCCCGCAGGTTTGGACGCTGCGAAGATACAGGGACACCGTGCTCGAAAGCTCCCTTGCAGGGCGTATTTTTATTCGTGTTTACTATGCTTTAAGCCCGCTCGCCGTAAAGCTTCTCTCAAAAAGAGAAAAGGCTGTCGGCTTAATAAGAAGGTGGCTCGATCGATTTGTTGCTTCGCTGAACGAAAAGGGCTTCAAGAATTCGCCCTATAGCGACGGAAACGAAGAATATTAACGAGCGATCGCATATTCTATATGGATTTTGCATTGACAATATCATTTCCATGACTTATACTTTCAACAACAGAATCAGGGCGATCCGACCGGATCGTTAAATATTTCACAGCCGTGACAAGACGGCAAAGGAGTGAGCTTTATGATCCGCGAGAAAAGCTGCGGCGCAGTTGTATATACAGAGATAAACGGTGAAACGCATTATCTGATCGTCAGGATGCGCAAGGGTCACTTCGGAATGGCCAAGGGTCACGTCGAGGAGGGCGAGACCGAGGCTCAGACCGCCGAGCGCGAAATTAAGGAAGAAACGGGGCTTTCCGTCAAGGTTGACACCAATTTCAGGCGCAGCATCATGTATCGCCCCTATGCGGGCTGCCTAAAGGACGTTATTTTCTTCGTTGCCCATTCATCCAGCACCGACACGGTGCCGCAGCAGGAGGAGATTAGCTCGATCCGCTGGGCTTCTTACGATGATGCGATGAGTATCCTGACCTATGAAAACGATAAGGACGTTTTGAAGCACGCTCGCGAATACCTTATTAGAACAGGAACTATTAAAAAATGACTGAAACCATGAATAAGCCCGTAACGCGCGCAATAATGCTGCAAACGCTCTGCGCTCCGTGCTTCAATCGCTGTCGATACTGCCTGCTCTCGTGGTGTGGGCAGATCATAGGCGCACCTTGGGATATAAGCGCGGCGTATGCACAGCGCTTTTACAATTGGGTGCGCCAAGCCCGACCCGAGCTCAAATTCGATTTTTCCTTCGGCAGTTCCATGGAGCACCCAAAGCTGATCGAAGCGATCGATTTTATGAACTCAATAGATTCGGTGATGGGAAAGTTTCTCCAGCTCGACGGTATGAAAATGCGAACGGACGATGAATTGGAAGCGCTCTATTCGTCGCTTGCAGCACATGGTGTGCAGAGCGTGGATTTCACCTTCTACGGCACAGAGACTTACCACGACCGCTTCGCCGCGCGTAAGGGTGATTATGACCTTATGATAAGGAGCATCCGCTTTGCTCTCGCCACAGGAATAGCCGTTATAGCCGATATTCCGTTGACGGGAGATAACATCGGCATGGTGGCTTCTCTCATTGACGATCTGCGAAAAAACGGCTGCACCGATATCCGTTTCCGCATCCCGCACGGAGAGGGCAGGGGAGAACTGATCGAGCCGATAAGGCTGAAAAAGCATGAATTCGACTCGCTTTCGGACGAACTGAAAACTCATTTGAACCGCAGCGCTTTCAGAACCGAAGGCGAATGGCTCGCTCTTGCGGAAAGCGGCGAGCTGAAAACGGAGGTAAACCGAACGCTTCTTATCTCGCTGACTGAAGAAAACATCGAGCGCATCGAGAAAATGCCGTTCGACGAGCTGATAGCGGAAGTTGAGGCCTTGGATGAAACCTATTATAATGCGTTCTCGAGCTTTGCGGAGCTTCTGAAAACCTATGGCGATATGGACGGTGAAAGGCTGTTTTCATACCGCGATCTGTTCCATTTTTACAGGAAAAGATACGCGCTCGAGCACGGCGTTAAAGTGTACGACGTGACCGATGAGCGGCAAAGCGGCTCAAGAAGATATTAAGAAGGTTAAATAGCGCAAAATGAAGATCGATCCGAGAATACGCGCGGTATTCCCGGATCTTTTCATAGCTCGACTGTTTTTTGACGAAAGCTATTATTTAAGATAGGCGCGGATCGCGGAGCGTGCGAATTGAGCCGTGCCTTCGCCGCAGCGTTCATCGATATTCGCTTTGAAACGCTCGTCATGAACGTACATTTCGCCAAGCCCGGATAAGATCTCATCGGTGCAGTTGTAGAAGTTCGCGCTGATATAGTTCTTGAGCGCACAAGCGGCGGATATCGCCTTTTCTCCGCTTTCCGATTCGCCCTGCAGTAAAAGCTCTCCGAAGCTGTCGAAGATACGCATAAGCCCTTCTGCCGCATCCGAACTCTCGGCGGTGTTTCTTGCGCCGTGCTTTTGTTCAAATTCGCGATAGGCATCCGTTTCGCCCCAGCGTTTTCGGGCTTCCGCGGCGTATTTCTCCATCTCCTTGCTGTCAAAGGCCGAAAAATCCATGATTTCACCTCCTCTCAATTGTTTTTCAATATGCTCGATCAGCCTGTTGAGCCGCTGCGCCTTGAGCTTTAGCAGCTCCCGCTGATCCATGAGCGCCGCTTTTTCGTTGAAAGAGGGCGCATCAAGCAGCGCTTTGATCTGTGAAAGCGGCATTTCAAGCTCACGAAACAGCATTATGGTTTCAAGCCTTTTCAGCGCCGCATCGTCGTACAGCCTGTAACCGGCTTCTGTGACGGTAGTTGGCGGTAAGAGTCCTATCGCATCATAATGATGAAGCGCACGAATGCTAATTCCCGTAAGCTTGCTGACCTGATTTACTGTTCTCATCATATTTTCTGCCTCCTTCACTCGTATTATAAACTATAACGCAGGGTTAGAGTCAATAGGGAAAGCGAAAGTATTGAATTACTATTTGATTTGAATTATAATATAGCTGTATTTATAACAGCGGAGAGAGACATGACGAGAAAAAGAGTATTTGAAATAATTGAGAAAAGCGAAGGAAATGACAGACAAAGTGCAGCCTATGATTTATTTATGATCGCAATAATAATCATAAGCTTGATCCCTCTTGCTTTTAAGACAGAAAACAGCTTTTTGTTTTTTGTTGATAAAGCTGCTGTTGCAGTATTCATAATTGATTATCTATTGAGATGGCTGACGGCAGATTACAAGTTTGAAAAACCAGGAGCGCTATCTTTCATACGCTATCCAGTATCGGTTATGGCATTGATAGATATTGTTTCTATCCTTCCTTCGTTCAGCATTATTTCAAGCGGTTTCAAGGTGCTCCGAGTGCTCAGAATGATAAGGGCTTTGAGGGTTATCCGAGTTTTCAAAGCCATGCGCTATTCGAAAAGCTTTGAGATTATTAGTAATGTTCTAAAGTCTTCAAAATCCTCGCTTGTTGCGGTATGCACACTTGCCGGAGGCTATATAATCGTTTCGGCTTTGATTATTTTCAATGTGGAACCCGAATCGTTTACGAATTTCTTTGATGCTGTATATTGGGCAACTGTTTCATTAACAACGGTTGGTTACGGTGACATTTATCCGGTTTCTACTTTGGGAAGGATCATAACTATGCTGTCATCTATATTTGGCATTGCGATCGTTGCACTTCCAGCTGGTATAATAACGGCAGGTTATATGAGCGAAATAAGCAAGCGTGATGAGGATGAGACGGAAAACGATAACTAGTTTTACATTCATATACAAACAAAAAAATCGGAGCCGAGATCGGTTCCGATTTTTTATAGCTTGTGGTGTTTAGTTCATGCCGTAGCGCTTCTTGAACTTATCAACGCGTCCGCCGCTGTCGACCATCTTCTGACGGCCGGTGTAGAAGGGGTGGCACTTGGAGCAGATTTCGACCTTGAGCTCGCCCTTAACTGAACCGCTCTTGAAGGTCTCACCGCAGGCACAGCGAACGATGCTCTCGCCGTAGGAAGGATGAATGTCCTTTTTCATTGTTTTCTCCTATATTTTTGGGCAGAGGTCGGTTGTTTGCTCTGCCTCAGAACTCTTGACGATGTAACAGCATCATCAAGGCAAAACTTATTCTATCATACTCTGAAGCCAAATAGCAATATGAAAACGGAAAAAGCTGCAATATATTTCAAAAAAGCAAGCCGGAGTGCTTGAATGCCCCCTATTCGAACACGCCGTGCTTCTTTTTGATCCTTCCAAGCTTATTAAGAAGCGGTTTGGTAAGCACGAGAAGGAAAAAGACGGTTGCCGCCGCAAATATAAGGTTCATCGGAAGCCCCGAAGCGTAGGCAGCAAGGAACATATCCCAAGTAACCTTCTGCGCCGATGCGAAAACAAACTGCGTGTCCATTATCTGCCCGTAGATGCCAACGGTTGCAAATGCGCCGAATGCGCAAAGAAGAAAGAGCCTCCATTTCGTTTTGATCTGATCGTTAAAAAGAATACCGGAAAGAAAACCGATAAGCCCAAGCGCGAACATCTGCCACGGAGTCCATGGCCCCTGCCCGAAAAACATATTTGAAACGAATGCGGTCAGAGCGCCCGTGATGAAGCCCGCCTCGCTTCCAAGCGAAACGCCGGTTATTATAACGATCGCAGCTATGGGCTTGAACTGCGGCAGCATATAGAAGGCGGCTCTTCCGGCAACGCCGAGCGCCACCATTACGGCTATCAGCGTAAGCTCCCTTGCGCGAGGGCGGCGCTTTTCAAAAACGAGAAAGAACGGCGCCATCGAGAAGATGATTATTAGTATCGAAACGATATAGTACTTGCGATCCTGCCATTCGAGCAGTCCAACGAGCACAACGCTCGGCACGAAAACGAGGATTAGCACAGCGGAAACTATGCGCCGTATCAGCCTGCGCTTTTTTTCGTCCGCCTCTTGGCGCGCACGAAGCCTCTCGGCGGCGAGTATGCGCTCGTCAACGATACTTTCGGCAGCTTCAAGCGATGCAATATTCACATTTTTCGCATTCTGTTCAAGCATTATTTGCGCCGATCTCCCAAGAGCGAAGCAATAAGATCATTGGCGGTAACGGCATCGGGAACTATCCCGTTTGCGATTCGCGCAGCAACGGTAGTATAGAAATTATTTCCCGACAGCACCTCGCGCGGCGTTCCGTCGGCAATAACTCCGCCGTCGAAAAACATGGCGATGCGGTCGGCATACTCGGCGCAGAACTCGATATCGTGCGAAACGAGTACTATTGCGGTGCCGTGCGAAGTAAGCCGTCGAAGCAGCGTGCCGAATTTTTCCTTGAAAAAGGCATCCATGCCCTTTGTGGCTTCATCAAGAAACAGCACGGACGGCTCGAGCAGCAAAAGCTTCGCTATCGCAGCGCGCTGAAGCTCGCCGCCGCTTATATCGTATGGATTGCTTTCGAGAATGCTTTCAAGCTCCATTGTACCGACTATCTCGTCAAGCTTGGATTTTTCAAGCTTATTTCTCTTGATAACGCCCTCGAGCTCTTCGCGCACGCTGTCGTGAACGAAGCTGAGTATCGGATTCTGCAAAAGAACGCCAACTCGCTTTCCAAACAGCTCGCCGTCGGAATACTTGCTCATCGGCTTGCCGTCGAGCAGAACCTTGCCGCGATAGGGCTTATACATGCCCGATGCAGTCATTATAGCGGTCGTTTTGCCTGCGCCGTTGCCGCCGATAACGCATAAAAGCTCGCCCGAATTTACTTCCAAGGAAGCACCCTTGAGGATATCCTCGGAGTTTTTTTCGTAGCGAAACCATGCATCGCGCATGGAGATAACGGGTTTGTCGCCCGGCTTCGACCTCTCGTTTTTTATACGTCCGCGATAAGCTCTTTTGGAGCCGTTTGCGGAGTTTGAAGCAGCCTTGCTCGAAGAAAAGCCGCTCTCAATAAGCGATTTTAAATAGCTTCTTCCCTCGCGAACCGTAAGAGGGGCGGGGGAGGAGCTCATGCTTTCTGGGCGAGTTTTCGAAAAAACGGTCATAGCCGTGGGAAGCACGGCGGAGAGCGCGGGATCGGCGTTTAAAAGCTCCGCGCAGTCCCTCGGTTCGCCATGGAAGTAAACCTCGCCGTTTCGCATGAAAACGACCTTGTCGACAATCGGGAAAAGACCTTCAACCCGGTGTTCGGTTATGATTATCGTCGTTCCGAGCTCGGCGTTTATGCGCTTGAGCGTGTCGAAAAAATCGGCTGCGGCGATCGGATCGAGCTGGCTCGTGGGCTCGTCGAGTATGAGCAGCTTGGGCTGCATCACCATCACGGATGCAAGGCAAAGAAGCTGCTTCTGACCGCCCGAAAGCTCGGAAACGGGGGAGTGGAACCATCTTTGAATGCCGAAGAAATTTGCCATCTCCGCAACGCGAACACGCATCGTGGCCTGATCGGTGTCGAGGCTTTCAAGCCCGAACGCAAGCTCATGCCAAACCTTATCGGTGGCGATCTGCATCTCGGGATCCTGCATCACAAAGCCTATCTCAGATGTTTGCCTGCGAAGATCGAGAGCCTCGATGGGTTCACCGTCGAAAATGACTGCGCCGCTCACAAGTCCGTGTGCGCTCAAAGTGGGCTTCAAACGCCGAAGAAGCGTGGATTTGCCGCAGCCGGACGGGCCGGCGATCAACACGAAACTACCTTCCTCAACGGAAAGGTCGATGCTTGAAAGCGCGGCGGTTTTAGAGCCGGGATATGAAAAACTCAGAGCTTTGATCTCGACAAGTGCCATCTGTATGCCTCGATAGAATTCATTATAACGGGAATCAGCAGTGTAAGCGCGTATGCGATCAGGAACGCGATAAACAGCGGTGTGACCTCATTCGTTTTATAGGATGGGAAAAAGCGGATGCTTATGAGCTTAAAGCCGGAAGCAAGTGCGCATGAGAGCATCCCGAGCGCAAGCAGACCGCCTATGAGCGCATCCCTGCCGTCGAAGCGGTAGCTCGCAAAGCTTTTTCTTGGGTGCAGACCATAGCCGCGCGAACGCATGGAATCGGCCGTGGTCACAGAGCTTTCAAGCGCCCAGGTTATGAGCGAAGAGAGGATGCTAAGGCCGCTTCCTGCGCGCTTTATGATGCTTCCGCCGCCAACTCCCATGCCCGCGCCGCGCTGAGCCGCAGCGATGCGCTTTGCCTGCTTTGTGAACAGCGGCACGAAGCGAAGCGCCATGGAAACAACGAGCGAAAGGCCGGGCGCAAATCTTCCGAGCAGATAAACTATCTTATCGCTCGTGAATATTTGATTGAAGCATGCGAACCAAAGCACCACTGAGGCGAGCATCGCAGCAGAGGAAACGCCGTAGATTATCGATTCGAGCGTTACGGGGTTGAAGCGGATATAGAAAAGCGTGGTGATGCCCGCGTGGTTGAAAAGCGGATTGATGATCGTGGTCAAAAGCATTATGGGCAGAACAAATTTGAGAATATAGCCCCAAGCCTTTTTCCCTCTAAGCATGAAGAGCCATATAAGCGCACAAACGAGCGAAATGCCCAAAAGTGCCGGATGCATCAAAAGCATCGGCATTACAAGCGCGAACGCAAAAAATACGAACGCGACGATCGGGTTTATTGTATCAAATGCGTCGCGCATGGGCTTTCCTTAGAAAAAATTTGTCAACCGGCGGGTGTTTCATCGGGCAAGAAGGTGCAGCCAACGTCCGAGCCGAAATCGCAGGTATAATGCCATTCAACGATGTCGCCGTCCTTCAAAAGGTATTTGCTGCAGCCGTAGTTGGGGAAGCTGCCGTTGACGGAATAAGTCCAACCGCTGCCCGCGCCGCAATCGAATTCATAGAGATTGTTTATGCCTTCAACGTATGCGCTGTCGTATATGGGGGTGTACGTTGCTTCCATGTGAATTTTCCGTGCCATTAGCTCTCGCACCATAACGTCGTAAACGCTCTCACCTTCGGAGAAGCTGACGGTGCACTTTTCAAGAACTATGCCGTTCTCGGGCAGCACCTCGAGCTTGTCGGTGTTGAATTCGGACATGTTATTGAGTATGGTGGTGCATTCAATATAAAGCGTGCAGCTTAGCTCGGCAGCTATATCGGGGGCAGGAGAGGAGCTGCTCACGGGAGACGATTCGCCTTGCGGAGCGCATGCAGAAAGCAAAACAAAGGAACACAGCATCAGCACGATTAAACTAAGCTGCAACGCATTGCGAAGAAGTCGTTTTGAAATCGCGCCGAGAGCGTTCCGATAGAAAAATTCTTTTGATTTATTGGATCTCATTTTAGTTGAAGTTTTAAAAGATATACGCTTTATGCAATGAATGGGCGAAGCCCATTCATTGCATAAAGGCCGTGAATTATTTATCCTTCTTCTTAGAAGCGATCAAAAGGAAAATAGCTGAAACAGCAAGAATAGTGCCGATACCGGCAGGAATGAGCCATTTAAGCTTCTCCCTTCTTGCGCCGTGATTGCCGTTCCAATTGCCGCCGGTGATATCGATGGGGTCAAAGGTCAACTCGGATTTTTCCGAGGGCGCTGACGAATCGGCGGGAAGAGTTTCTGCGGGAACGAAGGTCGGCGCAGGTGTCGGCTCGGAAGTAATTTCGGGATCACCGCTGATCTCGGGTTCATCGGTCGGCTCTTCAGATTCGACAGGCTCACCGGTGGGTGCCTCGGTGTCATCTGGGGTCATGGTGGGCGCATCGGTCTCATGCGACGGTGGAGTCGATGGCACGTCCGTCGGAGTTTCGATAGGAGCCTGTGTGGGAACCTCGGTGATCACGGGTGCGGTGGGTGTCGGGGTTATGTCCGCAGTGGGGGAGGGTGTCGGTCTTGGGGTCGGAGTAGGAGTCGGCCTCGGGGTAGGAGTGGGGGTTTGAGGCGCGGAAGTAGGCGTATTGGTAGGCCTCGGAGTGGGTGTCGGAGAGGGACTCGGTGTAGGAGTCGGCGTGGGGCTCGGGGTTGGCGTAGGACTCTGCGTAGGCATCGGGGTGGGCGAATTGGTGGGCGGGACTGTTATCGGCGGCTCTATCGGTGTGGGGGAGCTGAAGGAAACGTCGTTCATGTTATACAGCGAATTCGCACCGCGCCTGAATCTGTCGTATGCGCAGAGTGAGTATGCAGACTGCTCGCTTGCCATGCCGTTCACTGCTCCGCCTAGCGTGTGAGAAAAACCGGAGCCTGTGAAGAAGGTAAGCAGCGCATCCACAACGGACTTGCCATTCTTAATAAACCGCGAATCCGAGGCGGCATCGATCTGCATTGCGCTAAGGGCAACGATTACCTGAGCACAGCTCTCAGAGCAGGCGGTACCATAGCTCGAATAGCCGCCGTTTTGATTCTGCATAGCGGAAAGCTTGCTGATACCCCTGTTTACAGCCGCGCGAGCAGCGGTATAGGGAGCGAGCGCAGTTATCGCCATAGCGGTCATATCTGGGTCGGGATTGTTGCCTGCAAGGGCCCAGCCGCCGCCGGAGATCTCATTTTCAAGAAGATAGCTGATACAGCGTGATTTAACGGTGCTCATGCCGTAAACGCTTTTGGTATCAAGTGCGATAAGCGCAAAGATAACGCCATTGATACCCTGACGCTTAACGTAATTAAAATCGGAAAGGGGAGAGGTAAGATCATAACCCGCAACGTTGCGTGCATCGCGGCCTATGGCTGTCAGAGCGATGATAAGGCGGGAGTTTTCGGTGGATTTATTGGAGTCGAGTAAAGCAGAGCCGTTTGTCCTAACAAGCTGCTCGATCTGTGCATAATAGCTTGAAGCGTAATTGCTGCCGGGTTGAAGTCTGCCGCTCCTTGCAAGCGCCAAAACCTTCCATTCGCCGCCGATACTTCCGAAAACGGGAGCACCGGTTGAATAAAGGTAGTTCAAAACGCTGTCGTACTGAACCGTGTAGGAAACCGCGATGGATTCGCTTCTTGAGTCGGCCGAAGCAGTCGACAGGAAGGCTGCCGAGGCAAAAATAACGGCAAGTATTATGGCCGCTGCGCGGACGAATAAGTTTCCTTTTTTAAAAAATACGCGTTTCAAAACTGCCACCTCATGATCAAAAGATTGGTTCGGCTCGGATATACGATGCGAATCGCTCAAGAGCCGATACTCCCGGGATGAACCAAGGGCGCATCCCGGGAAAGTATGGATAAAGGATTTAAATAGTGGTTAAATAAGGCCGAGTGATGCACGCAGAGCAAGAAGAGCATCGAATGCGAGCACGCTGCCGTCGCCGTTTACGTCGGCCGCTGCAAGAGCATCACCCTCAAGAAGCTCAACGCCAATGCTGTGTCGCAGGATGGAAAGCGCATCGCTGATGGAAACGCTGCCGTCGCCGTCAACGTCGCCGGGAAGGGCACCGTCTTCAAGAGCGGCAAGAAGTGCTTCGTATGCCGCATCGATGGCTTCCTGAGCGTTGTCAAGATCGATAAGGGTCTCAACAAAAGCAACGTATTCATCGTAAGCCTGTCCGCCTTCAGCTACCATAGCTGCCAGCTCGGGATCGGATGCGATCTCGGCGTAAAGCGCGCTTGCAGCATCGCGATTGACCATATAGGAAGGATTGTCGAAGGGAGCGAACATACCAAAGCCATCGCTGATGCCCACGTCCATTCCGTAGCCGTAGATGGAGTACATCCAACGATATACCATGCCGTCCTCAACGATGACACCGTCCGCTCCAACTTCGGGAGAAACGTTGCCCGCAACGTTCATCCAGCCAGAATAATAGGTGTATTCCATCTGGGAGAGGATGCCATCGCCGTTTTCGGGGTTGTACCAGCCGTCGCCGTCGTCGTTGTAGCAGCCGTAGTTGTTTTCAAGCTCGGGAGCGAGATAGTCGGGAACCACGATCTCTTCGCCGTTTGCAAGCTGTTCGCAGGCAACGCCGGTGAGGTAGAAGCCGTACTGCGTATTCTGATAATCGCCGTCAACGCCCGCGATTTCAAACAGACGAAGGGTTACGTCAGCAAGGCTCTCGCCTTCATGGAAGGGAACGAGGGTGGGCTCGATGATGTAGCCCCAACCGAGCACGAACGCTTCGAAATCGACCACAACATAGCCATCGTAGCCGTCGGGAACCTCGGGCATGGTGCGTACCGCTTCTGCGGATACTGCGCCGAATGCAAGGCTGAGAAGGAGCGCCGCACTCAAGAGCACGGCAAAGAGCTTTTTGTAGAGTTTCATTTTACAATACCTCCGTGTATTCTCTTTGGGGTCTACAAGCCCCGTGCGGCAATGGGGTATTGGCTGAAACAAGGTTAAAAAAGCAATTGCTCTTACCGCGATGTAAAACAGCCGCTTGCTCCCGAAAGCCGCTTTGACAGGGTGATACGGCAGGTCTCCTGGCTCTCGGATAAGCCTACTTGCCCCGCCTTCCCATGCAAAATGCAAAGTGGCGGTATGGGGCGTTCGTGACCGAATACAGTAGCGGGGTCTGCTGCGGTCTTGCACCGCATTCCCTATTAACCGAAGGCTTATAGGATGCGCAGAAATATATACGCACACAAATAAGCCCGCACCGGACCGTATCTGCCTATTCAATTAGATGGAGTATATCAAAACACGCTCACTTTGTCAATATTTAATGAAAAAAGGCACTACTCCCATTATCGTAACGGATTCAGACAAGCGAGCTTAAGTTTGCCTGCAACAAGGTAGATCATAGAGGAGAAGCCCTCAAAGGTGTGATATCATCTTGCTTTCCTTTTTGCGGCTTGTATCATACTGTTGATCCCTTCGCAGATCGCATTGGTTATATGCGAACGAAAATAATTGACAATCTCGTTCTTATACTTTTTTTAAAAGTATCTCTGGAGCGTTTCATGGGATCGAGTCTGTTCTTTTTTAGCCATTGGTGAAGCTTTTTGAAGTATATTCAAGCTTCGTCCATCGTGCGGCTTGCATATAGAATGTCTACGGCCTGAACCATTCTGTATGCTCGCCCGGTTTTCGGAAACTGTTTTGAAAGCTCCGCTATCTTCAAAGATTGCGCCTCAGTCTGCCTTGTTTGCGGTATCATCAAAAGCTTGCGGCTGACTGCATTTTTCTTGGCTTTAAGCTCCCTTTGCTCCGCTTTGCGAACCTCGTCCATCGAATCAAGCATTTCCTTTTTGACATGGAATTTATCAATGATATGCTTTGCATTGGGAAAGCAAAAGTCTATGCCCGATCTATAAGCGGACGACATATCGCTTGAAGCATATTCTATCTTAGTGCAATCACCGCGCTTTGCTTCAAGCTTTAATGAAAAGTCAATGATCGTCTGAGCTTTTCGACCTTCCTCCACATCGATGATCTTTCTTTCTTCTGCATCGATCACCGCCGTCACATAGCTCTGTCCCTTCTTGAAAGAGGTTTCGTCCACAGCTATGCTTGTCACCTTGCTTAAGTCGGTTTCCGCAACCGCTTTGCTTACCCAATGCCGAAGTATCTTCGTGAGCGCTTTTTCATTGCATCGCAAAAGCTTGGCAGCTTTGCTTATCGGCATATCCGCCAATATCAGCATTGCATAGCCTTCAAACATAAGCGTGAATCTTGAGCTTTTTCTCGCCCATGGTGCTTCTGCCACCTTTGTTCCATGCTTGCCGCAATTAACCCTCGGTCGTCTGCAATGAACATAACACGGAAAAAACACGCAGTCCCCATGCCTCCATACTCGCTCCTTGTTCTCGTAGCCTGCTCGCTTGCACAGCTCTCCACATTCAGGGCATGGCAGCTTTTCACCATCCCTTACATCCACACATACATGAACTTCGTCGTTCTTCGTTTCTATGCTGCGGATGTACCACGGCTCTTCGATCCCTATTGACTTGCCGAATAACTCCGGTATCCCCTTGATTAGTGTTTCCATCTAGTTAAGTATACCACATTTTTACGATTTTGGGAGTAGAGCCCAAGCCGTTCATTTTACCCTTGACGAAGCGGCGGCTTTGCGCTACAGTTTGGGTATCATTATCAAACCGGAGCTATATAGTCGTTCCGGTTTGCAGCGATCTTCGCCGTGAGGCGGCCGCAGATTACCGTTTTAGAGCGGAATTCGATCCCCAAAGAAAACCTCAAGCTGGGCGTGGATCCGCGCCCAATCCTTGCGCTTGCCGGTCCACTTGCGCGTGATGTCCATCGCGGCGAGGTAGAGCATCTTGAGAAGCGCGTCGTCATTCGGGAAAACCGCCTTGTTCTTCGTCACTTTTCTCAACTGCCGATTGAAATTTTCAATGGCGTTGGTGGTGTAGATGATCGTCCGAATCTCCTGCGGATACTTGAAATAGGTCGAAAACTCCGGCCAATGCTCGCGCCAGGACTTTGATATCTTGGGATATTTCGAGTCCCATTTCGCGGCGAACTCGTCGAGGGCATAGAGCGCCGTCTGCTCATCGACCGCGCCGCAAACCGCTTTCAAATCGGCAACGAGCGCCTTGATGTCCTTGTACGAAACATACCTTGTGCTGTTGCGTATCTGATGGATGATGCATTGCTGTATCTCGGTTTTCGGATAAACAGCCTGTATTGCTTCGGGAAATCCCGTCAGACCATCAACGCAGGCTATCAGGATATCCTCAAGGCCTCTGTTTTTCATGCCGTTGAGGATCGAGTGTATCGCATCCATGAATACCACGGCGTATACGATCTCAAGCGGTCGCTGCTGCCATTCCTTGACCACCGGCAGTATCTTGTCCGTGACTCGGCTTATCGTGGAATCCGATACTTCAAGTCCGTAAATATCCATAATGTGCGCCGCAATATCATTGGTTGTCATACCTTTTGCGTACATCGAAATTATCTTTTCTTCGATGTCGCCGGCAAGTGTCGTTTGCTGCTTCTTCACGAGCTGCGGCTCAAATTCGCCCTCGCGATCCCGCGGGATCGCAAGCTCCAAATCCCCTAAGCTCGTTTTCATCATCTTTCGGCTGTGACCGTTTCGACTGTTCGTGCCGGTCTTGCTCTTGTAGTCGTACTTGCTGTAGCCAAGCTCTTCATCGAGCTCCGCTTCGAGACCGTTCTCCAGTATCCCGCCTACCATCTCGCGGAATAACTCTTGAAGATCCGACATATCACTTACGTCAAGCTGACCAAGCAACGCCTGAATCTGCTTTCTGCTTGCTTGCTTCGCTGCTCGCTCTTCCGGACTGTCCTTGTACTTTGGCATAATAGTTCCCTGTGTGATTTTTCTATTCTATACCATGCAGGAGGTCTTATAAGAAAATACAGCTTCGGTTTTTTATCCCTCGTGTCAAACGTCATTCCGCTCATCCTTTCCAAATATCTCATCTATAAGAAGTGAAAACTCCTTCCATGCGTCGAATTCGCAAAGCTCCGAAAGCTGCTCGCGAATGGAGCGGTAATACCAAGCATGCTGGGCGGGGTCCTTCTGGTTGAAGCAACTCAAAAACTCAAAACCCTGCTTTAGAAACGCCCGATGCATGCCGCGAAGATTTGAAAGCTTGTCGCCAAGCCAAATGTATTTCACGCCGATATCCGAAGCGTTTTTAAGCTCCTCAAGCGACTCCTCCTTGCGGATGCGCCAGCTCTCTGCCTTGGAAATGCCGTGGCGCTTATCCTCGGTTTCGGATGCAACGAGCGCGGCCGTTCTCGTGCCGAACAGCGCCTCGATATCCGCCAAGGTCGCATCCGTATCCTCAACTGTGTCGTGGAGCACGGCGGCAGAGAGCACCTCCTCGTCAAGCGTCATGGAAGAAACGATGAGCGCGACCTCGATAGGGTGCAGCATGTACGGAGCGGGATCCATCTTGCGTTTTGAGCCGCTGTGCTTTTCGGATGCAAAAGCAAGAGCCTTTTCAAATAGTTCCATCTTAGCCTCCTATCTGCTTCCTGAGAGTGAGAATATTTCTGCCATCCTTATATTCATAAACGATATCGTCCATAAGCTGCTTGGTCATGAATATCCCAAGACCGCCGATCTGCCTTCGCTCAACGGCAAGCGTAACGTCGGGATCGGGCTTTGCAAGAGGATCGTAGGGAATGCCATGATCTATGAAGGTGATGGAAACGGTGATGGGGGAGTCCGACACCTCAATGCGAACGACGGTGCGGCCGTTTTCGGGCGCGTAGGCGTAGCTCGCAATATTCACGAAAACCTCCTCAACTGCAACCTCTATTTGCATTCGAGCCTTCATAGGGCAGCTTATCGCTTCAAGATGGGAACCGACAAACGCCAAAACCTTTTGAAGGTTGGCGGCATCGGCCTCGATATCGAGCTCGTCCGCATGCGCTTGAGCTTCACTCTCTTCGAAATACAGGCTGTCCACCCGATCCAAAAGCTCGATAAGCTCGCGCATATAAATCTCAACGGTGGCTCTGTCCTCATCGCTCTTAAGTGCGGTGTGCCTGATCCGCCAATCGATGAGATCGGAATAGGCTATGCAGCGAACACGATCCTCGACCGATGCGATGAACGCTTCGTCATCCGAGCCGAGGTATGCGCGAAGGCTCCGCTTCCAGAATTCATCGGCGGTTTTTTGATCGAATCCCTGGAATTTTAAAACAACGCCGGGATCGTACTCGGAAAAACCCACGTAGGCATTGAATATGCGTGCGAGCTCAAAAACGGGATGACCTACGGAGAGCTTATCCATATCAATAAGCAGCACCTCGCCGGATGCAAGCACTATGTTTTGAGTATGATAATCGCCGTGGATGAGGCCGTTCGTATCGGGGATCTCCTCAACCATGCGAAGCAATTTTTCGGCTGCCTCGATCGGAAGAAGATGCATCATCCGCTTGATATCCCCGATAGCCTCGTCCTTGATGGCGGGGAGCTTGCCGTCGGGCACCGTTATGGAGTGAATGGTATTGAGCATATCCACATACTCCTTAACGCACCAATCCATGCGCTCGGGCTCATCGGCAAGGATCTTTGAAAAGGAATGCGCATTCAAAAGCTCGAACACGGAGCCGAAGCTTGAGCCAACGCGCACAACGTCGTAGGATATCGCGGTCGGCACTCCGAGTATCAGCGCAAGCCGAGCGTTTTCGCGCTCGTGCGTTATTTCGTCGAGCCCCTCGCTGCTTTTATAAACCTTGACGACTGTATCGTCGTCTAAGCGGTAGACTTTGGCGTTTGCGCCCTGACCCAAGATATCGCATCCATCAACGGACAGAACGCGGAACGCCTTTTCAACGCTCATCATCTCGGTGAAGCCCGTCATTTCAAGTATTTCATAGACCTCGGAGCAAACGTTCTGTATGCGAAGTTCGGGGAAATCTTTGCGAAGCCGCAGAAGGATGCGCAGACCCGCGCTTGAAATGTATTCAAGCTTCGATGCATCAAGAATAAGCGAGCTCGGTTTGGCTGCATTGAGCTCGGCACGAAGCTTCTCTTCTTCGAGCTGTGCGCTGTTGGAATCGATGCGCGAAGGAAGAGACAAGGTTAAAGCATTATCTGTGTTTGCGCTATCCATAGTTCCGTCCTTTCAAGAATAATGCCGCAAAAAGATATCATCCGCCCTTTAGCAGCATTTATTTTATGTATTATACACCATTTTTGTGGAATTCTCCAGAGGAATTCAACCTTGATTATGCGCCTGCAAATGAAAATACCGCCCGAAAGGGCGGCAAGGGTTTTCATATTTGCGTTACTGAGGCTTAACTCCGGTCTGTTGATCGAAGATGAGCCTAAAAGGCTTATCGGTCAAAACCGTATCAGTCATAACGCGAGCAAAGAGCCTGGTTTTTCCGCCGGGAAGTGCAAGCATGAACGAGCCATCCGGCATCTGAAGGCTGCTTGAAGCGATTATGGAGCCGTCGGCATTGTAGAAGGCGATATTGACCGCACAGAGAATGAGCTTGGGATAGCTGTTTTCAACGGTTAGATCCACGAAGGTTTCGCCGTTTTGCTCATAAACGAGAATGTCGCTGAAGCTGATATAACGCTCGTAATGATCGCTCCCGTAGATGACGTTGCCGAGCACGTCCACTAACTCATCGGGGGCAGTGGTTAACTCGGGCAGCGGTTCCTCCGAAAGCTCCGGAGTCGGCGCTTCGGTAAAGGGCGCGGCGGTATCGGGCGCGGGAGGCGGCGTAACGCCGGGATCGAGCCTCGGCGAAATATCGGTGCAGCCCGCAAGGATGAACGCCATAACCATGGCGGATGCGATCAAGAGTCTGAGTTTCATTTATAGTACTCCAATAAGGGGATCGGTGGAAAGCGCGGATCGTCGATCAATCGATGCTGTTGCGCTTTTTGTATTCGTTGAAAACGCGGTCGAGAGTGCTTTCATCATCAATTCCGATGAGCTCGCCCTCGGCTTTTTCGCGCAGTATTACAAATTCGATATCGTCGCGCTCATCATCAACAGGAAGAAGCACGTAATAATTCCCTCCCTCGAAAGCGAAGCTGTCCATAATATCGAATTCTATTTCGTTATCGTCCTCATCGGTGAGGAGGATCGATCTGATCTGTTCATTCTGTTCCAAAGCTTTCTCCGTTAATTATAGATTGAATTTCCAAAACAAAATCACCCCCGGCAGGAGCTCCGATCAGTGACCGAAACGCCCGCCGGAGGATAGATGACTTTTTATGCCTTGCCGTTGCAGCCAAGAACGTTGATAAGCTTATGGCGAACCATTTCCTTGATCGCGGCGCGGGCGGGCTTGAGATACTGACGGGGATCGAAATGGGAGGGATTCTCGTCAAAGTACTTGCGAATGGTGCCGGTCATGGCAAGGCGCAGGTCGCTGTCGATGTTGATCTTGCAAACTGCCATGCTTGCGGCCTTGCGGAGCATATCCTCGGGAACGCCGATAGCATCGGGCATGTTGCCGCCATGCTCGTTTATCATCTTAACGAACTCGGGGATGACGGAGCTTGCGCCGTGCAGAACGATCGGGAAGCCGGGGAGAAGGCGCTCGACCTCTTCAAGAATGTCGAAGCGGAGCTGGGGCTTGGTGCCGGGCTTGAATTTATATGCGCCGTGGCTGGTGCCGATCGCGATTGCAAGGCTGTCCACGCCGGTGCGCTCAACGAATTCCTGAACCTGCTCGGGATTGGTGTAGCTTGCGTCCTCCGCGGATACGTTTACGTCGTCCTCAACGCCCTCAAGACGGCCAAGCTCGCCCTCAACCACAACGCCGTGATCGTGCGCATACTCAACTACCTCGCGGGTAAGCTTGATATTATCCTCGAAGGAATGATGCGAGCCGTCGATCATAACGGAGGTGAAGCCGCCGTCGATGCAGCTCTTGCAAAGCTCGAAGGTGTCGCCGTGGTCGAGATGTACGCAGATCGGAAGATCGGTCTCGATGAGAGCGGCCTCGATGAGCTTCATAAGGTAGGTGTGGTTGGCATATTTCCTTGCGCCGGCGCTGACCTGAAGAATGAGGGGTGCGTTCTCCTCTTTGGCAGCCTCGGTGATACCCTGAATGATCTCCATGTTGTTGACGTTGAACGCGCCGATGGAGTAGCCGCCTTCATAGGCCTTTTTGAACATTTCGGTACTGGTTACGAGTGGCATAGGATGATCCTCCCAAAATCTTGTGTGTGTAGTATGAGGCTCGAAGAATGACGGGGAAGCGGTGAGACATGAGCGCACCGAAGCTCAACCCGAGCGCCAAACTCGATCCTGCTTTGTTCATTATATACCACAATGCGAATTAAATCAACCTCAAAATCGATATAATTTCCTTAATTTAATATTTTATTCCCCGCAAAGGCGGATAATACGCGAAACGGCGTGAAAATTCGACGGATCATTCATCCAAAACGGTTCCTATCCTTGCGTTTAAAAGCCCCTTCGGAAGATGATTTTTAATAACTCCATCCGAAAGCTTGCCGAAGCCGACGGGGAAGCTGTCGCAGCAAACGGGCAGGTATCGAGAGTACTCGCCGCGGATATCGAGGGCCGCATTGGTTTCGAGCGTTTCTCCGCGAAGAAAAGCGGCAAGCTCGCTGCTTGAGATGGAAAGCTCGATTCGGTTTCGATAGTTAAAGCCGTGCGCCGCCATGAAGAAGGTGTGGGAAGGCTTGAGCCTGCCCTTTATAAACTCGCCGATCTCAACACCAAGGGATATGGTGCGAAGCCTTAGTACGGAGGACGGAATATCGAACGGAGCATAAATCAGCCTGTCATTTAATGCATATAGGCTGTCGAACAGAACTCCGTTATCCTCAAGGATGCACACGCCCGAAAGAAAGTCCGAAGCGATGCGTTTTTGCTCGCTGCCGAGAGGGGCGAGCCCCGGCGAAGCTCCGCCGCGCTTTGCGGGCTTTCGAGACAGGACGGAATTCTTATCATTTCCAACGATCGAAGGCTTGAGCGCGGAAAAAGTGTCGCAGTCACGCTGAAAGCAGCCGCTTTTTTCAAGCACCGCAACGAAATGCCCTTCGCCTGCGCAGGTATGGGGATAAAGGCGTTTTTGTGAAACAAGCGAATAATCGGAGTGCGCATTCAAAAATGCCTCGATCACGCCCTCGTTCTCTTCGGGCGAAAAGGTGCAGGTGGAATAAACGAGCCTGCCGCCATCGGCAACGCATTTTTCCGCGCTCTCAAGTATTGACTTCTGCCTTGCTGCGCATGAAACAACGTGCTCGGGAGACCATTCGGCTATCGCGGTATCATCCTTTCGGAACATTCCCTCGCCGGAGCAGGGAGCATCCACAATAACCCTGTCGAAAAAGCTGGGAATTGCATCGGCTATCACATCGGGATGCGCGCTTGTGACGGCTGCATTCACAACGCCGAGCCGCTCAAGATTGCGCGCAAGCTGCTTTGCTCTTGACGGAACTATTTCGTTTGAAAGAATGAAACCGCTTCCTCCAAGCCTCGCGGCCATTCCGCCGGACTTGCCGCCGGGAGCCGCGCAAAGATCGAGAACGCGCATACCGGGGCGAATATCCGCAGCCGCAATAACGCTCATCGTGGCGGGCTCCTGAACGTAGAAGAGTCCCGCGATATGGAACGGATGCGAGCCTATATGGGAAGCTTCTTCGCGAAGTATAAGCCCTTCGTCGAGCGTTGGGGATTGCTCGATTTTCCATGGGCAAAGCTCAATAAACCGCTCCTTGCTTATCTTGAGCGTGTTAATTCTGATTCCGCGCACGGGCGGCAGCTCGTATGCGGAAATGAATGCATCATACTCAAAACCGAGCTGCGCCGCCATGCGTTTTTTAAATGCCTCTGGAAGCGATCCTATCATGCTTTGCCGTCCTTTTTTATCAGTTCGTCACGCAAGCAGCTTCTCGGTGCTGTTCTCGGTGAACTGGGTGGTGTAAAGGTTGTAATAATATCCGCGCAGCTTTAAAAGCTCCTTGTGAGTTCCGCTCTCGGTGATTTTTCCGCCGCGGATAACGAGTATCCTGTCCGCCGAGCGGATGGTGGAGAGCCTGTGCGCAACTATGAAGCTCGTGCGGTTCTTCAAAACCTCGCCGATCGCGCTTTGGATAAGCGCTTCGGTCTCGGTATCTATGGAGCTGGTCGCCTCATCGAGCACGAAAATACGCGGATCGGCAAGTATGACCCTCGCAAAGCTTATAAGCTGCTTTTGACCCGTGGAGAGTCTCGCGCCGCCTTCGCCGACCTCGGTATCGTAGCCCTTGTCGAGCGCGGTGATGAATTCATCCGCGTGAACGAGCTTCGCCGCAGCGATGACCTCTTCATCGCTCGCATCCTTTCTGCCGTAGCGGATATTATCCTTAATGCTTCCGCTGAAAAGATGTGGCGACTGGAGCACGTAGCCAAGCCTGTCCTGAAGCCAAAGCTGACTTCTCTCTCGGTAGTCTCTTCCGTCTATCAGGATCTCGCCGCTCGTGGGCTCGTAGAATCTGCAAACGAGGTTAACGATCGTGCTCTTTCCTGCGCCCGTTTCGCCAACGAGCGCGATCGTTTCGCCCTGCTTGACCTTGAGATCGAAATCCTTGAGCACCTGCTCACCACCCTTGTAGGCAAACGAAACGCTCTTGAATTCGACCTCGCCGAAAAGCTCCTCCCAGTTCTCGCGCTTGGGATCGAAGCAATCGCCGTATTTTGCGATGACCTCGGGAGAATCGGTGATATCGCAGGGAGTGTCAAGAAGCGATATCACGCGCTCTGCGCTCGCCTGTGCGCTCTGCATCTCGGCGAATATGCCAGCAAGCTGCTGCATGGGGTCGAAAAGATTGGTGGTGTATGAGATGAAGGCCGTCAGCGCGCCGAGTGTCATAGTGGCACCGAATATTGTGGGTGCAATAACGGTCTTTCCGCCCGCATAAAGCGCGATAGCGGTGGCGATGGAGCCTAGGGTCATAACTATCGGTGTGAAGATACCCGAGAGTATCGCCGCCTTTATCGAAGCCTTCTTCATGGTTTTGGCTTCGCTCTTGAATTCATCGAAGTTTCGATCCTCGCGAACGAGCGTTTTGGTCGTAACAGCGCCCATTATCCCCTCATTGAATGCACCCGTAATGCGCGAATTCTGCTTGCGCACTATGCGATGCTGAGCGAGTATCTTCCGCTGAAAATAAACGCTTACAACGGCGAGCGGGGGAAGCACGATAAGCACAAGCAGGCCGAGCTTCCAGTTCATCGAAAGCAGGAATATGATGCATCCGATTATAAAGCCGCCCGACCAAAAGATATCCGTCACGCTCCATGCGATCATCTCGCTCAGTCGCGGGATGTCGCCAACCATGCGTGCCATGATGTAGCCGACTGCAGTCTTATCGTAATATGAGAACGAAAGCTCCTGCAGCTTTTTGAAGGCATCCTCGCGAATATCGAAGCTCATGCGCATCTCGAGCTGCCCGCAGAACAGAATGAAGCCGACAATGGATGCGCCTTGGACAACAACGAAAAGCAGGTAAACAAGGGCGAACGGAACTATATCTCCAATGCCGCTCTCGCCCTTAACTATGATCTTGTCTATCGCATACCTTGTGAGCTGTGGGTAAACAAGATCGATAAAGGCCGTAACAAGCATAAGTGCAACACCCGCAAACAATACGCGCTTATGTCTGAGCGCATACTCAAGCAGCCTTTTCCAAAGCTTGAAATCTATTTTTTTATTAAACTCTTCCTCCTGAAGAGCGGTGGTTGTCAGCTCGTCCATCAGTTTGCCTCCTGTTCCGTTTTCATTTCATCCTCAAGCAGGTTCTGGATATCGGCTATGCGCTGATACAGACCCGGCGTTTTGAGAAGCTGCTCGTGGGTGCCCTCCTGCACAAGCCTGCCGCCCTCGAGAACGAGGATCTTGTCCGCCCTTGAAAGGGTCGTTATGCGGTGCGATATTATGAAGGTTGTGCAGCCGTCGCGGCGTGATTGGAGCGCATCGCGGATGGCGGCATCGGTCTCGGTATCCACCGCGCTCATAGAGTCGTCAAGTATGATTATCGGTGCCTTCTGCATCAGCATTCGCGCGATTGCAACGCGCTGCTTCTGGCCGCCCGAAAGCGTAACGCCCTTTTCGCCCACAACGGTTTCATAGCCTTTTTCAAACGATTTGATGACCTCGTGAATGGAAGCCACGCTCGAAGCATCATACACTTCGCTCTCATCCGCCTCGGGGCGGGTGATGCGGATGTTTTCCATAATAGTTCTGGAGTACAGGAACGGCTCCTGAAGAACTATGCCGATATTGCGCCGCAGATGGTGCCGCTCGATGTCGTTTATGTTCACGCCGTCTATGAGTATCTCGCCCTCTCGAACGGTATAGAGCCTTTGAAGAAGCTGCACAAGGCTCGATTTACCCGAACCTGTGGAGCCGAGTATAGCCACGGTCTCGCCAGGGTTTGCGGAGAAGCTGATGTCCTTCAAAACGTCCTGACCGTCCTCGTAGCCGAAGCCAACTCCGCGGAACTCAACGCTGCCCTTTATTTCGGGCTGAAGCGCGCGGCCGGGCTCGGTCTCGACGGGGGCTTCAAGTATCTCGTTCAGCCTACCGAGCGAAACGCCCGCCTTTTCAAGATCGGCAAGGATGCGCCCGAGCTGGCGAACGGGCCAAACCAGCATTGCGGTATAGCTCGAAAACACGGTGAGCTCGCCAACTGAGATCTCACCCTTTATAACGAAGTAAACGCCGAAGCAGAGGCTGATCGCTATCTGGATAAAGCCGAACATATCTGAAACGCCCCAGAAGAACGCCATAAGGCTGTTTAGCTTGAGCGACTTGTTTTTATAGTCCTCATTTTTTTCTGTAAACGAATCAAGCTCCGAGCGCTGCTGCCCGAATGCACGAACCACCCTAACGCCGGCGGTGTTTTCCTGAATAGCCGCGCTCAAAACGCCCTCGGATTCGTCGGAGAGCGCAAAATGCTTCTTAACGTCACGGCAGTATACGTATGCGGCGGCGGCAAGGATCGGCATCAGCATAACCGATATCAGCGAAAGCTTCGAGTTCATATTGAACATGATGTAGCCCGCAACGATTATCATAAATACGGTTCGAACTATCTCAAGAAGCTGATTCTGAACGAACCTGCGCACCGTGTCCACGTCCGAGGTGCAGCGCTGGATTATATCGCCGCTCGAGATGTGCTTATGGTAGTCGTACGGCACGTTCGCAAGATGATCGTAAAGCCGAGTGCGCATATTGTAGGCAAGCTGCTCCGCACCATAGGCCACCCGGCTCCGGCGAACGAAATTTGCAAGCGCGTTCAGAGCGGTCGCAAGAATGAGCAGTATGCCCATTATATAAAGGTTGTTGACAAGAAACTGCTTGCCGCCCAAGCTTTCCACGAAGCGCTCTATCCACGGGGCAACGACCATGCTGCCCTGATAGTCCGCCTCGGCGTAATCCTTGAGCACGTAGTCGATGGTAAAGCCCGTGATAAGCGGAATGAGATACGCCGAAACTATCGCGGCGAATATGCCGAGAATACCAAGCAGGAAATGATGCCTCGTGCCCCTGCTGAAATCGAGTGCAAGTGCGCGCACAGCCTTCCTATGCTTCTTTATTTCTTCCTTTGATGGCTTTGCAGCCGTTTCTGTTTTGGTTTTCGTTATTGTTTCCATAAATCTATTCTTCTTATTTCGGATATTTCGGTTTGTTTCGCCGCTTTCGGTCACAAGGGATCAAAACGCATAAAAAACGAGCCGCAGATATGCCTGCGGCCCGATAGCTCCAAATTAGCTTAAGCTCAAATTAAATTAAAGCAAAAGCAGCGGACGAGGTCGCACGCGGGGAAGGGGTGAAAACACCGCCGAGGATTTTAACCGAGTTGACGTTGATGATCATTTTTTGCGACCTCCTTTCCGTTAAGATGTAGCTATTATATAAGAATTTCATTCGGATTGCAAGCCGATTTTATTAAAAAAGCGGATATATTTTCAATGCTGCCTTTGCCGCGCTTGACATATTTGTCGGTCTGAATATAATACCAGTTATAGGAAATAATATTATCGTGCGGGAATTTGGCCTATTATCGGCCCGATCCCAAACGAATCACCCAAGGAGGAAAGGTTATGAAACTCAAACCCTTATTTGACAGAGTAGTTATCAAGAGCTGCGAAGCGGAGGAGACCACCAAGAGCGGCCTCATCCTCACCGGCAACGCGAAGGAAAAGCCCCAGATGGCGGAAGTGGTCGAGGTCGGCCCCGGCGGCATGGTTGACGGCAAGGAGATCAAAATGACCGTCAAGTCAGGCGATAAGGTCATCTATTCCAAGTACGCGGGCAACGAAGTCAAGCTCGATGGCGTTGAATACATCATCGTTCGCCAGAGCGATATCCTCGCGGTAGTCGAATAATCAAGGCTCATCATATTTCAAAGAATCGAAAGGAAGTAATTCATCATGGCAAAGCAGATAAAGCACGGCGAGGACGCGCGCCGCAGTCTTGAAACCGGTCTC
>Ga0256404_1004462_pt1 | contig 26447 bp, 26 predicted proteins | sample RumenRJG_01DNA_FD_185990 | JGI IMG/M metagenome (GOLD analysis project Ga0256404, IMG submission 185990) | Bovine rumen microbial communities from Lethbridge, Alberta, Canada - RJG_01 | ecosystem: Host-associated > Mammals > Digestive system > Stomach > Rumen | place: Canada: Alberta | collected...
ATCTATAAAGATAATTATATTATCATTTCTCTTAACTTCATTAATGAGATTTCTTATTCTTTCTTCGAAATCTCCTCTGTATCTGGAACCTGCTACCATTCCGGATATGTCAAGCTGATAGATTTTCTTATTTCTCATATCCTCAGGTACATTTCCGTCTGCAATAAGAAGTGCAAGTCCTTCAACAACCGCGGTCTTTCCGACACCCGGTTCACCTACAAGACATACATTATTCTTCATACGTCTCGATAGAATCTGCATCACTCTGAGAATCTCATCACGCCTTCCGATAACAGGGTCCAGCTTGCCCCTCTCAGCTTCTCTGGACATGTTTCTTGCATATCTGTCCAGCATAGGGGTTGCTGTTGCTCCGTTTGCTTTACCGGATTTAAAGAGCTTAAAATCCTGTTCTGCAAAACGTCGGCCAAGGCCGCAGCTTCTTATAATATCCTTATACATTTTCTCTGTATCAAGATTTATGGATTCTATAAGCTTATAAGCAGCGCAGTCCTTATTCTTCAGAATTGCAAGCAGAATATGCCCGGTACCGACCACTGTCGCACCGAGCCTCTTGGATTCTGTATATGCATCCTCAATTATCTTTTCGAGCTTTGAGGAGTACTTCTTATTCCCGTCCTTTACATCCCTGTCTTCAGGATCATACACGAGTCTTATCATATCCATAAGATTATCCGGCTTCATACCGGCCCCTGTAAGAATCCTGTAGGCTACACCCTTATGATAGGTGCTGAGCGCAAACAGAAGATGCTGGGATTCGACATTTCTGTTCTTCATTTTCTTTGAAGCAGCTTCTGCCTCATAAAGAACCTTGACCAGAACGTCGGAAAACTTGTATTCTTTATTGCTCATCTATAGCCTTTCCTATATCATGTCGCATGTATTTGTTTTCAAAATCAACCCATTCGGTTGCCTTATATGCATTCGCTCTTGCCTCGAAAAGATCCTTTCCGAGAGCTGTGATACCGATAACGCGTCCGCCGTTAGTAACAATCTTACCTTCAGCATTGAACTTTGAACCTGAATGGAACGCGAAATATCCGTCCTTATCCTTGAAGTTCTCAAGGCCCTTCATCTCAAAGCCCTTCTCATAGCTTACAGGATAACCGTCTGATGCAAGCATAACGCAGACAGCTGCATTGTCCTCAAACTCAAGCTCGATCTGATCGAGTGTTCCGTCAGCACAAGCTTCAAAAACATCCATGATATCATTCTTAAGTCTTGGGATAACAACCTGAGCCTCAGGATCACCGAAACGTGCATTGTACTCAACTACCTTCGGTCCGTTTGGTGTAAGCATGAGTCCGCAGTAAAGAACTCCCTTGAAAGGACGTCCTTCTGCAGCCATTGCATCTAAAGTTGGCTGATAGATATTCTTAAAGCAGAACTCATCAATATCCTTTGTATAGAACGGACTTGGAGAAAATGTACCCATACCTCCTGTGTTAAGACCTGTATCTCCGTCTCCCGCACGCTTATGATCCTGCGCAGAAGTCATAGGACGGATCGTCTTTCCATCGCTGAAGCACAGAACCGATACTTCTCTTCCCGTCATAAACTCTTCGATGACAACCTTGTTTCCGGCAGAACCGAATTTAGAGTCGATCATCATTTCCTTAATGCCTTCCTTAGCCTCTTCAAGTGTCTGGCAGATAAGAACTCCCTTTCCGAGAGCAAGTCCGTCAGCCTTAAGAACATAAGGTGCATCAATTGTCTCAAGGTACTTCATAGCTTCATCAGCATCTGTGAATGTCTCGTACGCAGCCGAAGGAATGTTGTACTTCTTCATAAGATCCTTGGAGAATGCCTTAGAAGCTTCTATGATAGCAGCATTCTTTCTAGGTCCGAATGTCTTAAATCCCGCATCAAGAAATGCATCAGCAACACCTGCTGCAAGAGGATCGTCCGGTCCTACAACTACGAAATCTATTTCCTTTTCCTTAGCCAAAGCAACAAGCTTCTCACTGTCCATAGCTGAAATATCTACGCACTCAGCAAGCTCTGCAATTCCGGCATTTCCCGGTGCAGCATAAATCTTATCTACTCTGGGACTCTTCGCAACTGCCCAGGTAATCGCATGTTCTCTTCCACCGCCGCCAACTATAAGTACTTTCATAGTTTCTCCTTTATATATATAATCTTATTCTCCGTATTTAACTTCACCTTTTGCAATCATATCAATTGCTTTCGGAAGTATGATCCATTCAGCCTGCTCCATAACTCTTCTCTGGAGTACTTCAGGTGTATCTCCCGGAAGAACTTCTACTGCCTTCTGAAGAATTATCGGGCCTGTATCTGTTCCTGCATCAACAAAATGTACCGTAGCTCCTGTAATCTTTACTCCTCTTGCAAGAACTGCTTCATGTACTTTAAGTCCATAATAACCCTTACCACAGAAAGACGGTATAAGAGCCGGATGTATGTTGATAATTCTTCCCTCATATTTATCGATCACGATTTGAGGTATAACAACCAGACATCCCGCAAGTACCACGAGATCCGGAGCATACTTATCAATTGCCGCAAGAAGTGCTTCGTTAAAGTCCTTTCTCTCAGCATAATCCTTAGCTGAAACAACCTCTGCAGGTATCCCCGCCGCAGCAGCTCTTTCGAGAGCATATACTCCTCTGTTGTTGCTTATAACTCCGATTATCTCTGTGTTGGAAATCTCACCTGACTTTACCTTATCGATGATAGCCTGAAGATTGGTTCCTCCACCTGATACGAGCACAAGAACTCTTAGCATATGATTACTCCTTCTGTTCCTTCAACAACCTCACCGATTACAACTGCGCTGTCACCTGCTGACTCAAGAGCCTTGATAGTCTTATCAGCATCTGCAGGATCAACAGCAAGCACCATACCGATACCCATATTATATGTATTATACATTACGTGCTCTTCAACATTTCCCTTTGCAGCCATAAGCTTGAAAATAGCAGGAACTTCGTAAGAAGACTTATCAATCTTTGCTGTAGTACCATCAGGAAGCATTCTTGGGATATTCTCGTAGAATCCGCCACCTGTTATATGGCTTGCTCCCTTGATTCTGACACCGGCTTCTTTAACAGCTCTGAGTCCCTTTACATATATTCTGGTAGGTGTAATAAGAACTTCACCGAGTGTAGCTCCAAGCTCATCATAATATGTATTAAGTGACTCTTCAGTCATATCAAATATACTTCTTACAAGCGAAAATCCATTACTGTGAACTCCACTTGACTTGATTCCTATAAGTGTATCACCCGGCTTAATATCCTTACCTGTGATAAGATCCTTCTCATCTACGATTCCTACTGCAAATCCGGCAAGATCGTACTCGTCCTCAGGCATAAGTCCCGGATGCTCAGCTGTCTCACCACCGATAAGTGCACAATCAGACTGTACACAGCCTTCTGCAACACCACTTACAATAGTGGCAATCTTCTCAGGAATGTTCTTTCCGCAAGCTATATAATCAAGGAAGAAAAGCGGCTCACCGCCTGCACAAGCAATATCATTTACACACATTGCGACACAATCTATTCCGACTGTGTCATGCTTATCCATAAGGAATGCAAGTTTAATCTTTGTTCCGACTCCGTCCGTACCGGACACCAATGTCGGCTTTTCCATATTCTTAAATTTTTCCATAGAAAATGCGCCGGAGAAACCGCCGATGTTTGTCAGCACCTCACTGCGCATAGTATTCTTAATATGTTCCTTCATGAGTTCAACTGATCTGTAGCCTGCTTCAATATCAACTCCTGAATTCTTGTAATCCATTCCTTCTTCCTCCTTGGTATGGGTGTAAAATAATAAATCATTAAGTTATATGTGAACTGTTAGCAGGCGCATAAACGCTATTCATAATGACGGTGCTTCGCACCTTGCTGTCTCCTGCGGAGACACATTATTTCATATCGTTTATGTGACCCTGCTGCGCAGGGTTGTCATGAATCGAAAATCCATTTTAGAAAACAAGTTTTCACAATGGATTTCCGATTCATGACATCTGCCAAACAGTTACGCTTCGCTATTATAGTCTATTTCAAGACATTTTTCAAATACAGCATATTCCTCCGGAAAATGCTTTTTCAGGTTAAGCGGAGTAAACTTATCATTCACGAAAGCATGTGCTGTTTCAGCCTTGTGAACAAGCTCTCCCGTTCCGGCATTATATATCTCATACTTCATACGGAACCTTACTGCAGTCAGCTTTATAAGATGAATATGAACTTCGATGGTATCACCGAATCCAACACTCCTGATATATTCATCATGAAGCTCAAGAACCGGGATTATGATTCCTTTCTTCTCCAGCTCATCATATGCAATACCTACCTGTATCATATAATCAAGTCTTGCTTCTTCAAGATATCTGGCATAATTAGAATGATGAACTATATTCATCCTGTCTGTTTCATAATAATTTACTTTTCTTCTGTAAGGTACTGTCATGTCACACTTCCTATTATTACTTATTCCTCGTCTTTCTTTACTCCGGCAACCTCAGCACTTCTGTCCATAGTTTTGATGATCGGCTCTTTCTTTACAGGCCTCTCGATTTTGACGCCTGTCCTGTCAGGATTGATTATTTCCTTAGTCAATCCCTCTTCTGATCCGCTCTTATCATCAAATTCAATTGAAAGCTGCTGTTCTCTGACTTTCTCTTCAGATGCCGCCTTCATTTTTTCCTGATATAGTTCCTGTGACAGAAGACTTCCGAGTTCCATAATCTGAGTATATCTGTCCATCTTGCTGAGCTCTTCGAGATTTCCCATAAGCTCGGCTTTACTGTCACTCACTTCGTCTATCTTTTTCTTGAGAGTTTCAAGAATCCTTTTATATTCCTGCTCTATCTTTCCGTATGCATCATTTACCAAATGATCCACTTCCGTAAGCATCTCATCCGTATAAATAAGTGATGCGGCATATATATCATTTGCTGTTCTAAGAGCAGCCTTTTCATCATCGTTCAATTCAGCAACTCTGAAAGAAGAAGTCTCCCACGGAGCTCTCTTTGTAACTCTTATTCTGCTTGCACTCTTCTGTGCCTCATACTGGATCTTATCCGAGAGAAGCTTTGCTTCATTTATTATCTTCGCTCTCTTATCCGTTACCGCTCTATACTCTGCAAATTCAGTACTGACAACCTCGCTGAGTCTATCCAGAAGGTTTATCATAACTGTCTTATCCACCGCCACCTTATCCTTTGAAGCGGTAGGTCTTGCATTCATTATCTCGCTTCGCATTCTGTCGATCAGAATACCTGCTCTGTCATTAACTCTGCTTTCCATATATCAAATAATCCTTTAAAAGAAATACTTTTTTATCCCATTCATAACATACATACACATGTAATATAATGTTTCAAAAACACTGAGGCCTTCATACATATATACTTTAAAGGTCATAATAAAAGACTTCAGCTTGTTTCCCGACTTACTTCCGGCACTCATTCTGTATCTGAGAAGAGGCTGATCTATACCAACCGCAAAACTTCCATGGCGAAGAATATCCAGCCACATTGCAAAATCCTCATGCATTTCGCCTTCCGGAAATTCAAACCGCTCAGCAACGTCTTTTCTCATAATAACTGATGAACAGTTGATCTGATTGCCTCTCAGAAGCCTTTCATAAGTAACAATTTTATCACATCCGAAATATTTCCCGGTAAACCTGTTCGCCGAATCAACTATAGCCCTTCCCGAAAAACATATAACCGGTGCGATTCCTTTGTATTTATACTTTTTCATGACCTTAAGCTGTTTCTCAAGCTTATCTTCTCTCCAGTAATCATCAGCATCAAGAAATGCCACATATTCACCTCGTGCCGCACTGATGCCGAAATTCCTTCCCGCTGCCGCACTCAGCTTTTCATCAAAAGAATAAACTCTTACATTCGGAATATTCTCATTAAATGTTTTAAGCAGCTTTCGGTCAAGTGTTCTGTTATTATCTATCACAATCACTTCGACATCCTGATAAGTCTGATTAAGTGCAGACATCACAGCACGCCTGATTGTGTCATTGCCCTTATAACAGGGAATAATCACGCTTATCATATATTCTCTCCGAATCCGCGTTTATATAATTGCACATGATTGTACAGGATAGTATTATATCACAACTCCACTATTCTATCCACCATATGAAACAAAAAACCGATAACACAAATGTGTCACCGGTTTATGATCTTATTTAATTATCCTCTCTTGAGGAAATCAGGTATCTTGATGCTCTGCGAACTGCCAGTAGGCTTTACTGCCGCTGTATCAGCCGCACCTGCTGCAGGAGCTGCATCCTGAGCCGGCTGCTGTGACTGTCCGAGATTAAGCGGAACAGGCTGAGCCTTAGCCTTCTGTGTACCGAATGAAGTTGTCTTAACCGGAGCCTCCACAAAGCTTGATGAAGCAGGAGTCTTGATACCCTGTGAAACAGGAACTGAAACCTTGCTTCTCGGTGCAGATACTGCACTAACCTTTCCTTCTTCAAGGCCTGTTGCAATGATAGTAATGCTTACATCTTCACCAACTACATCATTATCAACTGTACCGAAGATGATGTTAGCATCCTCACCTGCAACTTCTGTAAGATATGTAATAGCATCGTATGCTTCAACAATTCCGACATTTCCTGAGAAGTTAACAATGATATCTGAAGCACCGTTAACTGTTGTTTCAAGAAGTGGTGAATCCATAGCAGCCTTGATTGCATCAACTGCTTTATTATCTCCGCTTCCGCGACCGATACCGATATGAGCGATACCCTTGTCACGCATTACTGTCTGAATATCTGCGAAGTCGAGATTGATAAGTCCCGGCTTATTTATAAGGTCTGTGACACCCTGAACACCCTGCTGGAGTACTTCATCTGCTTTCTTGAGAGCATCCGGAATACTTGTTCTCTTATCACAGATCTGAAGAAGCTTGTCGTTTGGAATAACAATAAGAGTATCAACGTTCTCGCTAAGTTTAGCGATTCCATTTACAGCATTGTTCATACGAGGCTTTCCTTCAAATGTGAAAGGCTTTGTAACAACACCGACTGTGAGGATACCGAGATTACGCGCAATCTCTGCAACTATCGGAGCAGCACCTGTACCTGTTCCGCCACCCATACCGCAGGTAACGAATACCATGTCTGCATCCTTAATTATATCATTTATCTCTTCTCTGTTTTCTTCAACAGCGCTTGCACCGATCTCAGGCTTTGCTCCTGCGCCAAGTCCCTTGGTGAGCTTCTCACCAATCTGAATCTTGGTAGTTGCACGGCTGAGCGAAAGTGCCTGCTTATCTGTATTTATTGCAATAAGCTCAACGCCCTCAACATTCTCGTCGATCATACGGTTAACAGCATTGTTTCCGGCTCCACCTACACCGATTACAAGTATTCTTGCAGGTGTCTTCTCGTCATTTGATTTAATCTCGAGCAAGGTTTTATCCTCCTTATTATTCCTCTCATATATAAAATGCACATAATAGGGCATTTTCAACTTACTATATAATATATGTTTTCTTTTAAAATATCAACTACTTTATGTAATCCTAATAAACTATTCATGTTTTCCAAAGCCATATATAGTACGCTTACTTCGACACTTTAAAACTTGCTGTCGAATTATCCTCACTGAATTCCTTCATATAGAGGACTCCCTTTTTGCCGTCAAGCCCCTCAAGGATACTTCCCAGATTCATCATCTGTACCGCCAGATTAGAACCGTCTCCGAGCAGCACTTCTATGTTGTTATAATGAAGAATTATCTCATCTTCCTGAGTAAACTGAATTCCATCGATCACAAGTCCGTACTTATATATAAGCTGTGTTATATTGAGGATCAGATTGAATTTCTTCTTATCTTCAAGCGGAAGTTCTTCGCCGTACTCCCAGCTTTTAACTTTTAGTCCCTTGATATACGGTACATTTTCAAATCTTTCAGGTGAGGTTTCAAGCACTATTCCGTCTTTATCAAAGTAAATGTAATTCTCCATATACTGGATACAGCCGGCAACAGATTTCTCATAAACCTGAATTCGTACTTTATTCTTATCAACATATTCAACTCCCGTTTTTGCAACGAAAGGAACATTACATTCGTTATCAAACTTAGATCTCACCATCATCTCAAGTGTATTTCCCATCTTCAGGCGAGCTTCATAATCCTTCTTGACCTGGTCTGCATCAGCCATATCACATCCAACCACTTCTATCTCCTTCAGCTTGAAGGTAGACAGATAGAATACCCCTCCGCCGATGAGAAGCAGTGCTATTAAAAATGTGATAATGAACTTTTTCATCCCATTGCCTCCAATTTTTCCTGTTCCTGAACACTTGTCGGTTTAATCTGTCTTGAAACCGAAAGCGCAATTCCTATTTCCAATAATAGGAATGTAAGTGATGAACCACCGTAGCTGATAAACGGCAGCGGCACACCTGTATTCGGAACAACGTTCGTTACAACCGCCACATTGATCACGACCTGTATTCCGATATGTGATAAAACACCTATTACTATAAATGCACCGAATTTATCCGGCGCTCCTTCTGCTATAAATCTGAATCTCCAGAGCAGCATTACAAACACCGCAAGGAGTCCTACCGCACCGACGATACCCAGTTCTTCACATACAACAGAGAAGATCATATCATTCTGTGCAAAAGGTATATAACCCATTTTCTGAATACTCTGTCCAAGTCCTCTTCCGAACATTCCGCCCGAGCCTATCGCATACAGAGCCTGCATTGTCTGATATCCGTTTTCTGTTGTTTCCGGGTTCAGCCAGGCTTCTATTCTGGCACTTCTATATCCTTTCAAACTTATAAAAAGTATTACAGCCAGTATTCCGAGTATCACTATCGGAACTATAAGTGTTGGTCTTGTAGTCGCTATAAACCACACGCACACTACTATTCCGGCACATATTATTGCTGTACTCAGGTTATCCTTAACGATAAGTCCGCAAACAATTGCCGGAATGATCATCAGGATTCCAAAACCTTTCAGGTTTTTCGTAAGCTCCGGATGATCCGAACACATCGCCGCCGAATAGATTATCAGCGTAAGTTTAGCTATCTCCGAAGGCTGAAATCCTATAGGTCCGATATAAATCCATCTCGTCGAGCCGTTAACCGAAGTTCCGACTATAAGAACGAGTACAAGCAGTACAATCTGCAGGATAGCTATCAATAATGCAAATCTTTTGAATCTCTGATACCTGTATCTCGAAAGCAGATACATAAATACCAGACCGATAAGCATAAAGATAAACTGTCTTTTAAAATAGTAGGCACCGTCTCCGTATTCGATATTCGCCATATAACTGCTGGTGCTGTATATCATGACAAGTCCGAACAGTGCCAGAAATAGTGTGAGAAAAAGTGTCGGATAATCAAAATATGTTCCTTTTGAAAATTTAGGTTTCCGTACGGCCACTATATTATCCCTCTATCTCATTCACATACTCCTTGAAGAGAGTTCCTCTTTCTTCATAACTCTTAAACATATCCCAGCTTGCACAGGCAGGCGAAAGAAGAACGTTGTCTCCGGGTTGAGCTTTCTCATAAGCCGTGATAACCGCATCCTTCAGAGAATCCACTCTGATGATGTCATTAAATCCGTGAGCCTCGGCACACTTGGTAATATCACCTGCTGTAGCTCCAATAAGGATAAGGTATCTTACCTTTCCGTCAAAAGCTTCTATCCATTCATCGTATGTTGATTTCTTATCATATCCACCCGCAATAAGTACGGTGGTTGTATCCATTGCCTGTATAGCCTTGATTGCGGCATCCGGATTAGTTCCCTTGGAATCGTTATAATACTTGACTCCGTTTAATTCTCTTACAAACTCAATCCTGTGTTCAACTCCCTGGAAGTTCTTTACAGTCTCTCTGATAGTATCAACCGGGATTCCCATATAAAATGTAATTCCTACAGCCGCAAGTACATTTTCCAGATTATGAGTTCCGAGAATCTTGATGTCACTTACATCCATTACTTCGATACTTTCCGAACCCTGTCTGATAACGATCTTTCCATTTGAAACAAAGACGCCCTCAGAAAGTTCCTCTATTCTACTGAACCAAATCTTGTTAGTATTTTCTATTGACGCACATCTGACTTTAGTCTCAGGATCATCATAATTCAGGATTATATAATCATTACTGTCCTGATTCTCAGCAATTCTAAGCTTAGCATTATAGTAATTATCGAGTGTATAATGTCTGTTCAGATGATCCGGAGTAAGATTCAGAACTGCAGATACATGTGGTTTAAACTCATGTACGGTTTCCAGCTGGAAAGAACTGATCTCTGCAGCGATAAGTGTTTTATCATCTGTAGTATCCGCATATTTTGTATACGGAAGACCGATATTACCGACAACAAGAGTATTATCTGTATGAGCCTTGAAAATCTCACCCACCAGAGTCGTTGTTGTTGTTTTACCGTTTGTGCCTGTAATAGCTGCAATAGTTCCCTTTGTATAATAATACGCAAGTTCAATTTCTCCCCATACAGGAAGACCTGCAGCTTCAACCTTCTTTACAAATTCCGCATCTGTCGGAATTCCCGGGCTGATAACAAAAAGGTCACTCGACTTAATTGTCTCTTCTCTTAATTCTCCAAGCTCTATACTTATTCTGTCTTTCTCTTCAAATTCTCCAAGGACCTTATCTGTATCAAGTTCCTTGTTCTGATCAAAAAGGATAACGCTTGCACCATGTCTCAGAAGAAGTCCCATTGCTGAGATTCCGCTTTTTCCTGCGCCCGCTACTATTACTTTATTAATATCCATCATCAGTCTCCTATATTCTAACCTTACGATCCTGTCCGATATATCTTTTCACCTTGGAAAAGGAGGGTACCGGCACTGCATAATGATAATGCTGTGCCGGTACTATGAACAAGACACGAAAATGTGAGATAATCGCTACCAATCCGAGTCATCTTCATATTCCGAATAATCTTCTTCATATGATTCTTCGTAATAATCCTCTTCGTAATAATCTTCCTCGTATGACTCTTCATAATCTTCTTCACCGTCTTCTTCGTCATCCTCAGGTTCTTCTTCAAGTTCCTGTCCGGCAACGCTGATTTCCGGTGCATCTCCCTCGAAAATCGGTGCTGCTGCATATTCAGCATCATTTTCTTCAGGCTCTTCATATGTACCTGTTTTATAAATATTCATATATGGCAGAAGTTCCTGTGCGATTCCGTTAAACAGTACCGCTCCGGCACCACTCGTTGCCTGATCTTCAAGATACGGCTCATCAACCACACAATATACAACTACCTGCGGATCATCCGCCGGTGCAAATCCTATAAAAGAAAGGATATATCTTCCTTCTCCTCTCGGAAGCTTCTCGGCAGTTCCTGTTTTTCCGCCTATCTTATATCCCGGAATAAATGCTCTGCTACCTGATCCTTCTTCAACAACCGAGAAAAGCATATCTCTCATTCTTGCAGAAGTCTCTTCTGAGATCGTACGTCTTACAAGCATCTTGTCGTAATTTTCTATTACATTTCCGTCATCATCTATTATCTGTTTAACAACATGAGGCTGATAATAATATCCACCGTTTATAGCTGAACAGAATGCTGTTCCAAGCTGCATCATTGTAACCGTAACACCCTGTCCGAAAGATGATGTTGCAAGCTCTACCGGATTAAGTGTATCCCTGTGATAGATCATGTACGCAAGGTCCGCACTGCTCGCCTCACCGGGAATATCGATATTTGTTCTCTGTCCGAATCCGAACAGCTGCTGGTATTTATCAAAGACTGTAGGTCCTTCAAGCGCTGCGATCTGCATAAGGCAGTCATTACACGAATACGAAAGTGCCTCATCTACTGACAGTGTTCCGTGGCCATCTCTGTTTACACAGCTTATATCATAATCATAAACCTGCTGGTGACCATCACATACAAAGTTCTCTTCTCCCGAGAGTACTCCGTCTTCGATCGCACCTGCTATTGTAAATGTCTTAAATGTGGAGCCCGGTTCGAACGAGTCAGAAACCACGAAATTTCTCCAAAGATTATTAAGTGCCTCCAGTTTTTCGTCATCACTCATTTTATCGACCATAGCCTTGAACTCTTCATCCGACATAAATGACTTTGAATTCTCATACTGGTATTTGCATGCACTGATGTCATAAGCATCATTCGGATCATACTGATGACTGTTGTAAAGTGCGAGCACCTCACAGTTTTTCGGATTCATAACAAGGACAGATACATTCTTTGCTCCTACATTTTCCATGTAGGCATCACAGTATTTCTGAACAATCCTCTGTATTTCCGTATCTATAGTCGTAACCAGACTACATCCGTCAGCTGCAGGTTCAACCTTCTTCTGCAGGCTGTAATCCTCCGAAAGATAAGCATATATTCTTCCATCCTGACCGTTAAGGTAAGAATTGTAACTTCCTTCGATACCACCGATTCCTTCGTTACCACTTACAACAAATCCCAAAAGATGACATGCAAGCTCTTCGTTCGGATAGCTTCTGATATACTGATCCTCAAACCATATGCCGATAACATCTTCACCTTCTTTAGAGTTGGTGAAATCCTGAAATCTCTTGACATCTTCATAAGGCAGCCTCTTGCGGATAACCTTATATAATGATTCCGAATCAGCAAGATAGCCTCCCATTTCTTCCGCAGTAACTCCAAAATAAGTTGAAAGTGCATTTGTGGTAGCTATTCTTTTATCTTCATCCTTCAGAATATTCTTCGGTTCGATAACAAGGTTATAAACCTTGTTGCTTGTCGCAAGTATAGAACCGTTTCTGTCGAAAATATCGCCTCTCTTAAATGGAACCGCAATACTTTCAAAGTTTTTCTGATTCAAAACTCTCTGCGAATACTTCTTACCTTTATCTATATTTATATAGATAAGCCTGCCCACCAAACCGACAAAAGCAATGGTAAATAGTATAAGCAAACAAAGAAGATGCTGTCGCATCCTCTTTACAAATACCTTTTTCTTCTTCATTTATAATACCCAATTCCCGTATTCGGTCAGGCTATTTTCCTGTTGCCGGAACATCCTTATACTGTGTTACATAATCATCCTTTGCACTCTCGTAATAAACAATCTGTCCTTCCTGTGAATAGATCATTCCGAGCTCGCCTGTAGCCACCTTATAGATTTCCTCCAGAGAATACATATTATTAAGCGTATTCTCAAATGCTATGTTGTCTGACTGTACTGTCTGAAGCTGATTCTGCAGTGACAGTATCTGTCTCTCATAAGTAGAAACGTCATTCTGAATCTTCAACATTACGAAACATGAAACGAGCATAACCACTGTCATAAATGTAATTGCGAACATGTATCTTCCATCAAAACCAAGAGATCTCTCAGCCTTAGCCGCTGCGCGCGGATATGTTGTGACATGATAATCTCTTTCGCGTCTGTTCCCGTGTCTTACAGGTTCAGCAACTTCTCTTTTTCTGACTACGCTTCCGTCAGTGTAATACATTGTTCTTCTTGATGCCATACTCGTCAACCCTTCCATTCTTCAGCTTTCTTATATCCGAAAGCTTGTCGGGATTATATTCTCTCGAATATTCTCAGCTTGGCGCTGGTGCTTCGAGGATTTTCTTCCCTTTCATTTTCATCTGCCTCAATCGGCTTCTTGGTTATCACTCTGCCTTTTGACTTTCGTCCGCATACGCAGACCGGAAACTCCGGTGGACATATGCATGGATTCTCAGCTGTCTTAAATGCATTTTTAACTATTCTGTCTTCAAGCGAGTGAAATGTTATTATACAAAGCCTTCCCTCCGGCTTAAGCCTGTCTATCATATTTTCGATTGAATCCGATAGAACCGTAAGCTCACGGTTAAGCTCTATTCTTATTGCCTGATATGTTTTCTTTGCCGGATGTCCTCCATGCCTTCTTGCAGCTGCCGGGATTGCTTCGGTAATGATGTCATTCAGATCAAATGTAGTTTTGATCCTCTTATTACCTCGTGACCTCACAATCTCTGCCGCTATACGACCTGCAAATTTCTCTTCACCATATTCCTTGATTATCCTTCTGAGATCTTCTTCTGAATAATCATTTACAATGTCCTCAGCCGTATAATCGCTGTCCCTGTCCATTCTCATATCAAGAGGAGCATCGTATCTGTAAGAGAAACCTCTTTCTGCATTATCAAACTGATATGACGAAACCCCGAGGTCGAGCAGTATACCGTCGACCTTTTCTATACCGAGGTTGTCCAGGACTGCAGGCATATTTACATAGTTGCTTTTAACTATGTCTACCCTGTCCTTGTATTTTTGAAGGCGGGCCCCGGCGGAATATATCGCGTCGCCATCCTGATCTATACCCACCAGCCTTCCCCCACCGGAAAGCTTTTTAACAATTTCGTAGGAATGACCCGCTCCACCGAGTGTCCCGTCTACATAAACACCTTCAGGTTTTATTTGAAGGCCGTCCAGAACTTGATTCAGCATTATTGGTATGTGTTTAAACTCCATACTATCTCCAGTTCTGTGGCCTAGAAATCAAAGTCCGATTCTTCAAGGAGATCCATGATGTACTCCTTCGAGAATTCCTTCTGCTTATGAAGCTCGTCGTAATTCTCCTTGCTCCAGATATCGATTTTCTCGCCGCTGCCGACTATCGCAACTTCCTTAACTATCTCAGCCATTTCTCTAAGATCTGCCGGAATGACAATTCTTCCCTGTGAGTCAAATTCAACATCATATGCATTCTCACGGAAGAACATCTTGATCATTCTTGCATTCTTCTTGGAGTTACCGAGTCCGTCCAGCTTTGCTGTAAACTTCTCCCACTCCTCCTGAGAATATGCACTGAGGCAATTATCGAAACCCTGAGTAATGACAAACTTGTGTCCGATACTGTCTCTGAGCTTTGCAGGAATAATAAGTCTTCCTTTAGCATCCAGGTTATGAAAATATTTTCCTTTCATGCTCTCTGACACAGGGTTCCCTCCATAAAAATCTCCATTTCGTGACACCACATGGTAAAAACCACCCACTTCGTGACACCACATGTATATAATAAACTAATTTTTTTTGTAATGCAAGGAAGAATCAGAACTCTTTTTCGTAAATTTTGTCAAATTTTAGGACTTGCTTTTATACATTTTGCACAATAAAAAACCACCCATCAGGGTGGTTTTTCAAAATCTAGTGGTGGGGTGTGTAATCCCATACCACATTTAGTATTATTGATTTATGTAAACTATTTTTCTTCTTTCTTTATGTAAGAATGCAGTTTCAGCTTTTTTCCGTCATGAAGCCATTTCTTATTCAACAGAATCAGGAATACTCCGAGTACTACACATATCAAAGCAACTACCTGACTTGCTTTCAGTGATCCCATCATAAGGGAATCTGTTCTTATGGCCTCAACCAGGAATCTGCAGATTCCGTATCCCGTCATATATATAAGTCCTATTTCACCGTCAAACTTTTTATGTTTTCTGAAGAAAAATATAAATATGAGTACAAGCAGATTGAGAAATCCTTCATATAAGAATGTAGGATGCACCGTTATACATTGAATGCCGTTCACCACTTCAGGATTCTGCATCATTTCATCGGTTATTATCCCACTGTCCAAAAGGTAATTCAGATGATTGATGTTCTGTCCGAAATACTGAATAGGTATAGCCATTCTGACCGGTGAATCTGTATACGCCCCGAATACTTCTCTATTAAAGAAGTTACCCCAACGTCCAAGTATCTGTCCGACAAGCACACCCATTGCAACCGTATCCCACATAAGAGGAAGGGTCAGCCCCTTCTTCTTTGCGAAAATGATCGCGGTGATAGTTCCTGCGATAAGTCCTCCGTATATTGCAAGGCCACCGTTACGGATATTTACAAGATCGATCAGCGTCTGTACAAAGCCTTTTCCCTTAACGAAAAATCTATCGGGATTAAATATAATATAATACAGCCTTGCTCCTACTATAATAGGAAGAACAAGCACCAGCAGGAAATCCAGATAATCCTCATCCTTCTGCCCTGTAAGTCTTGCTTCTCTCTGTGCTATAGCTCCTGCAAGAATAAAACCGATTGTTATAACTATCGCATAGAATTTTATCTCAAATCCAAATATCTTTATTCCGGAGGGAACATTCGGAAACCCGAAGCCAAAACCCGGAAAATAAATGCCATCCATTAAATACTACTCCTTATATCTTGTGATATACAGATTATGTCTTTTGAAACCTTATATCTTGTGATATACGGATTGCTACGCTTCGCTCCCGCAATCCTTCGTCCATTCGGATTCCCGCACTTCGTGCTTCATCCTCATGTACGTTCAGGTTTCATAAAGACATAGCTTTTTCTGCAAGCAGAATGCTATGTCTTTTGAAACCTTATATCTTGTGATATACGGATTGCTACGCTCCGCTCCCGCAATCCTTCGTCCATTCGGATTCCCGCACTTCGTGCTTCATCCTCATGTACGTTCAGGTTTCATAAAGACATAGCTTTTTCTGCAAGCAGAATGCTATGTCTTTTGAAACCTTATATCACACGTTAAACTTGAACAGAACTACATCTCCGTCCTTCATTACATATTCCTTGCCTTCCTGACGTACAAGACCCTTCTCCTTAGCCGCTGCCATACTGCCTTCTCGGATCAGATCATCATATGCGATAACTTCAGCCTTGATAAATCCTCTCTCGAAATCCGAGTGAATCTTTCCGGCAGCCTGAGGGGCCTTTGTGCCTTCGGTAATAGTCCAGGCTCTTGACTCAGTCTCACCCGCAGTAAGGTAACTGATAAGTCCGAGAAGTGAGTAACTGGCTCTGACAAGCTTATCAAGTCCCGACTCCTTAAGTCCCATATCTTCGAGGAACATTTTCCTCTCTTCATCATCAAGTTCTGATATTTCAGCTTCCATCTGAGCACATACCGTAAATACCTGTGCTTCTGTCTCAGCCGCATAATCACGAACCTTCTTTACAAAATCATTGTTGGCTCCGTCATCAGCCATATCGTCTTCACTTACATTTGCGGCATAGATAACCTTCTTTTCTGTAAGGAGACAATAATCCTTGATCCATAACTTCTCATCATCATCTGTTTCGTTAATTTCAAAGGTTCTTACCGGTTTTCCGGCTTCAAGATGAGCCTTGATACGATTCTGGAATTCAAGCTCCTTTGCAGCCTGCTTATCATTTCTTGAAAGCTTAACTGTTTTTGAATCCTTCTCTCGAGAACTTCAAGATCTGAGAAGATAAGCTCAATGTTGATAGTTTCAATATCTCTGATTGGATCTACTGAACCGTCAACATGAACTACATCAGGATCTTCAAAGCATCTTACTACATGTACTATAGCATCACATTCTCTGATATTTGCAAGGAACTGATTTCCCAGACCTTCGCCTTTACTTGCTCCCTTAACAAGACCTGCTATATCTACGAACTCTATTACGGCCGGTGTTGTCTTAGCTGAATTATACATCTTGGTAAGTACATCCAGACGCTCATCCGGAACGGCTACTATACCGACATTCGGATCGATAGTTGCAAAAGGATAATTTGCAGCAAGTGCTCCTGCCTTTGTAAGTGAATTAAATAATGTAGATTTACCTACGTTCGGCAAACCGACTATACCTAGTTTCATATTTTTCCTCTTCCTCCTTTATTTATAAGGATTTCCAGACCTTAGAAATGAACTTTACGCCATTTTTTACGCCATCCGGTATCAAGATATATAAAAAAACATAGGGGTTTATATGCTAATATACCGTTTTTTCGCAAGTTTCATACTTAAGTCTGCATATTTAGTTCAAGAGAATACAATTTCTTATTACGATTTTACGCCATTTGGACGGCGTAAGCTTCAAGCTTTTGTATCTCTTTCATTTTTTCTTCTTCTGTCACATGAACATATAGGTTCATTGTGATATTAATACTTGAATGCCCTAGTATTTGCTGTAAAGTCTTGGGACGCATTCCAGCTTCAATACATCTGGTAGCAAAGGTATGTCTGAGTGTATGCATTGAAAAGTTTTCTATCCCAGCCTGCTTAGTAAGCTTAGCTATATGAGCGTCATAGGTTGAATTCTTAGTCGGAATACCTTTTCTATTAATAAAGACAAATTCCTTAAACTCATCTTCAACATATCTGCCCAGATCAAGCTTTGCCTTAAGCTCTTTAAGCATCACTGCGCACTCTTCCGTCATAGGGATGTCCCTGTAGCCTTTCTTGGTCTTCGGCGGACCAATACGCCATTCACCAGTTGAGTAGCGATACTCCATAGATCTTCTTATAGAAATGATGCGTCTTTCAAAATCCACATCTTCCCACTTAAGACCAATCATCTCGCCAGTTCTTACACCGGTGTTTAAGACAAATAAATACTGCGGGTAATTTGCAGTATTCTTCGCTTTCTCCATGAACCTTTTCTGATCACTTATAGTAAGCACCCGAGTCTTTTTCTCTATTTCTTTGGGTAGCTTAACCGTTTTAGTAACCGGGTTTGATGTAATAATGCTATTCTCAAAAGCAGACTGAAACATGTTATAGAGAGCAATCAAGCACTGATATATAGTAGAGCCCGCATAATCATCCGCCATATCATTCAATATAATCTGACAATGCATTGGCTTTACATCATTGATCAGCTTCTTACCTATATGCTTCTTAATGTTCCTGTTGTATCTTTCTCTGTAATTCCTTACAGTATTAGGTCTGACTGTTTTTTCCTTGATATTTACTATCCAAAATTCAAACCAGGCATCAACCGTCATACCTAAGGATACACTTCCAACATCTCCCTGTTCATCTTTAAGTCTCGCTTCGGCTAACCATCTTCTCGCATCCTGATACATAGGAAAGTACTTTTCTACTCTCTTACCACAGGCTGTTACAAATCTGGCAGAATAACGTCCATCCTTCCTCTGAGAAAGTCCCGGACCTAATTCTTTGCCTTTCAGGTTTTTTCCCATTTTCTCAGCTCCTTTCCTAGTCAAAACGGCGTAGAAAAAGAGCTTAGTACAACTGGATTATGATACCATAAAACAGTATACTTTTCAAACCTATTTGGCGTAAAACACAGCATCTCTTATCTCATATTTCCCTTACCGACGAAAGATACTGTTCAAATTCTTTTCTCTTTACTAATTTCCTATTTCCAATGTATAAAACAAAGTTACACATCGGATTACGGAGCAGTTCTGCTATCTTATTAATTCCGATATTCGAATACTCCGCAGCTTCTTTAATTGTTAGATTCATCTTTTTTTCTATAGGCACATGTATTTTTTCGGTCACATCTACTGTCTCATCTACTATTCTATCCATAGATATATTCTCCTCCTTTTACATCAGCTTATGTAGAAATACACAAATTATTGTTTACATAACTCTGCTGAAATTGCAATAGTTTTTTCAAAAAAGGTATAATACACAGTGCTCTTTTCTACGTAATAGCTGCCAATATCAATTCTCATATAAAACTATAAGAACTCATATTGTCAGCTACCACAAAATATAAAGCCGGTGGTTATGGTTAATAACCCACACTGGACTTGCACCATCATTTCTATAGACCTTTATTAAAGGGTGTATCATTATCATGGAGAGGTCGCCACCACGAGGCCACCACAGCCCCTATTCTGCCTGATTTGATCGCTCTTGGTGTGTCACACGAGGATTTAGTCCTCCACCCGTTATGGCGCATCAGGAAGCGGCATAATGCGTAACTCACTCCGTACGTCCAGCTTTACATCACTTATTGAGTTGTCAAAGATCAAACGGCTTGTCAGCCTGATGAACACACGAATCAAATCTCTATGCTACTATCAACCTTACTCGTATGCTCAGCCAGATTAACAAATTAAATGCCCGCCAGTTGTACCTAGCTTAAAGCTCTATTCCCATAAGTCAAAACATGTTTTTATTTATTATTCCCATCAACACTTTCCGGTCATCCTCAGTCTCGCAATAAGGAATAAGCTTGGTAAGGACGGAAATCTCAATAGCATCAAGGTTACCTCCATTCGGTTTCCACTCCTTCGGAACCCAGATACCTCCATACTCTCCACCACTTGTCTTTACCGGAACCCCCAATACATTCCTTATGATATAAATACATTCAGACACTGTATTCCTCGAACGTATTTCCAGTTCTTCCATCACTTTACTGTAAGTAAGTCGTTCTACATTATTCTTATTAGCCAGTAGCATACTCAATACGCCGTAAATTCTATATATCTTCCCCTTAGAATCTAACCTCATGTCGAACCCTCCATTTCGTATTATAAATATTTAGAGTACAGGTTTCGGGTACGCAGCTAACGGGCATTATTTTTTCAAATTTTTTTGAATAATCTATTAAACGAAAAACCATCACTTCCTTATTAGATTCCTGTCCTTATTGACAGAACCAATAAAAAAGCCAAGGCAATACTCATCCTTGGCTTCACTAATCCCCATCTATATAGGTCACGAAAATAATATGATTCATTTGGAATAAATATCCCCTCAAAATTAAGTATGATTAAAAAAGTAGAGGTTCGCTATCTTACCTCCATACTACAAAATTGCTTGTCCCATAAAAATGCCTGCATAACGCAAAAAGCGGCAGCCTACGCTACCGCCAGATAATATGAGTTTATTCTCGACATAAAAATAGCAGAGTGAGAATTGAACTCAGCTCTGCTATACATATCTATACTTTAATAATATCAGTTATTTAGTTATAACAAAATGACTTTCTGGTTTTTTTGGTTTTCTACATTAAAATAATCTTTTTTCCTCATCAATAATTATAAAAATTTCTCCGCCACTTTTTTGAACTCATCCTCAGAAGTAATACCATTCAGCATAGCTCCTTCTGTTATATGAGCTCCAGGTGCGCTGCCTTCAAGATCCTCTACTGAGCTTCCAAGACCGGTACTGCCCGAAGTTGCAAAGAGAACTATATCTTTGCCTGCCAGATTGTAGCTCTCAAGGAATGTATTAATTAGCACAGGGCTGGTATACCACCAGATAGGAAAAAGTACGAATATCTTGTCATACTGCTGTATATTCTCAACTGGTTCGCTTCCTATAGCAGGTCTAGAATTCTTCTTATCCTTCATTTCAACCGAACTACGAGACTGCTCATTCCTCCAGTCCAGGTCCTCATTTGTATATGGTACTTCCGGAACTATCTCATATATATCTGCACCTATAGCTTTTGCAAGCCCGGTTGCCGCTACTCCCGTAGTACCTGTTGCTGAAAAGTAAGCCACTAAAATCTTAGCCATCTTCTTGTCCTCCTTATCGATATAACCTTTGGACTTTTCGTCCAAAAGTTTATTTCTATATATTCATCGTAAAATTGCATTCCGGATATCCTGAGCATCCCCAGAACTCTCCAAACTTTCCATTTCGAAGTTTCATCTGCTTGCCGCATTGATTTTTCATATAAACCAACCCTCATAATCACTGCAAATTCTTTATATACTTACAGCCCGGATAACCACTGCATCCATAAAACTGATTACCTGCGTTTGGTCCTTTCTTTGCAGTTCTTAACACCAATTTACTTCCGCACTTAGGACAAATAAGACTATCTTCTGCATCTGAAACAACTGTATTACTATTTTGAGTAACACTTTCTGAACTCATATCCTTCTTATACTTCTCTTCTATATCCTTAATATGAGCCAGTTTTACCGATTCATCAACATTTGTAAGAACTTCCAAACGATTAAATATATCATCAACCTGATTCTCAGATAGATAGTCCGGTGCATTGTCCCATATATTTCTAACTGTTTTATATGTTTTATCTCTCTTTATAACAGCTATATCTGAACTATAGGTAGTTATCTTCTTAAGTTCACATCTCTCAGAGAAAACTATTATTGAAAACACCGGCACATCTAAATTGTCAGTATTAATATATTCCTTTAACCACTTAATATGCGTTCTATTCTGTTTTATAGGATTATAAAACCTATTCTTGGTACCGCTTGCTAAGCTCGCAGTCCAATACTGGTCTTTCTCATTTCCAAATATCCAACCAGAGTAATTCTTGCTCTCAAATACAAATATCCCCTTCTGACATATAAACATTACATCTATCTCAGATGTCTCCCCATTCTCTTTGGGCATATAAACATTTCTAAGAGTTTTTCCTTTGCGACCAAAGAAGCTTACCTTCTTAAGTTCTTTCTCTGTAAGCTTTTCGCCATGTTTACCTTTAAATTCGTCTGTAAAAATGGCATCCAATATAGGTTGTAATGTCATGTCTAGAAAAATATCAATTAAATCTTTTGCCATACGCCACCATGCCTAATACTTTAAAATAGCTTTTTACCCGTTTTCGCCAAGATCAAGGCTTGGTCATATGTACAGCCATAAGTTCTTGCATATTGAATTATAGCATGATCAAGATATGGATATTTTCTTGGATCAACAAATCCCCTATTAGCCTCTAACCATGCCCTGTGATAAAAGGCTTTTAACTTTTCATCATCTATATCAAATAATCCCATAAGTTATTCCTCGTTTTCTCTCCAAACAATCTCAGTATTATATTTTTCTTTTATGAAATCACATAAAGCCGATAAATACTCTAGATACACCTGATACTTCACATCAGGTCCCGGATGATATTGCCATTCCTCTCCTTCTCTGTCAGCACTGAACACCATAGTTTCCAACTGTTTTATTTCTTCAAACAGGGAATCTCGTTCTTTTATTAATTCTTCAAATGTATCATTCTTGTGGCTATCAACATAGCTTCCAGGGCTTATCATCATAAGCAATATCCTCCTGCTTTTTTCACTATACATATAAACAGTTTCTATATTTCTTCAGGTTTCAAAAAATGGCCTCGACTACACCTTACATAAGGGCCATACTTACCAAGACCACCTGTAAGTTCACCGCCATCTCCTCTAGGACATCTTACACCTTTATTAGTTATATACCAGTTTATCAAGTCCTTTGATAAGAATTCCATATGCTTACAATCTTTATTCGAACATCCAATATAAGCCGTTCCTTTTTTGTTTTTCTTAAGTTCCATAGGACTTTTACATAATGAACAATGCTCTTTTTCTTTAATAAAGTCCGCCAAGGTATAAGGTAAGGAATCGTCAATTGGTTCACCGTCTGGCTTGATTTTGTCTCCAGTCTTAGTAGTCAAAATGTGTTTATTATTCCCTACTACAATCCACTCCAATTCGGTTAAGGTTTTAATCATTTCAATAGTATTCTTACCTTTGATTCTTACCATAGTATGAACAACCGTAAATGTTGATGTACTCTTATCTATTTTAAACTTAAGCTTAGCTGTAGGTAGCCCATACCACGCCGTAGCATCATCTATTACAATAAGTGGGAATATAGCATTTTCCGTACCATAACAATAACTCTTCCAGGTGTCAGGCAGTGTTTTATAGTCATTTGACTTCATAAGTATATCTACACCGCGACGATGAGTATCATCAATTATATCTATCATTCTTGATTCTGTTTCTCTTAGTTCACCGTCTGGTATAGATATAATAACTTTGCCAGAAGCTCGTTCCATATCTTTTTCAAACGCATCTATAGCTTCTGATTCATTAGTATATATATTAATAATCCTGCCTGGATTAATTTCTTCGATGTAAGGCTTAAGTGTTTTATTCTTATGATCTATAACATTATGTTTCTCTTCATTATGTTGTATGAATTTATAAAAAATATGATTAGTGCCTTTGAATACATCATTCCAGAACTTTGCATTGGCTACTGTTACTATCTTACCTCGTGCTCTAGTAATTGCTACATTGATAAGTCTTAGTATCTCATTTGGATTCTTACCCATCAGGAATCCAACCTTATTGCCCGGATAGCTTTCAACTGGATCAAAAACTAACATATCTGATTCTGAACCCTGGAACTGATGAACAGTTGCACAACTCACAGTACCTATTCCTTGACCATAGTAATCATGTATCATAGCTCTAATGAGTCTGGTCTGTGCAGCATATGGAGTTATTATCCCTACACTATCCATGCCATTCTGTTCAGCTTCAATAGCCGTTGAAAATGAAATAATTGCACTTAATAAATTAAATCTTGAATTTCCACTATCCTTTCCTGCTGCGCAATATGTACCATGCAGGTTAACAAGATTAAGTGCGTCACCAGAAAGCGGCTTAGCATTAACAATCAATTCTCTATTATGTTCAACAGACGGATGATTTCTAAGAAGATTCTTATAAACATATTTATTTGGAAATTCAGCTATATCTGGATGCATACGCCACTGAACATTAAGCATAACCAGCCAAGGATGATAATACATCTTATTTGCGCCATCTAGAATCTTTAAGTACGAAAAAATATCTATCTGGAGCACCTTCTTCGCGTCAGGATTCTGTGCGATAGGGGAAAGCTGTCTAAAATCTCCTACACACATAAACTTTTCTTTAGCAAGAGCTGCAGCAACAATAACTTGAGGTACGTATGCCATTGAAACCTCATCAAACATAACAAGATCAAACTGCCTCTCCTCAAACATAGGATCCACAGTCGCTCTGGAAATAGTTGTCGCTATAAGCTGAGCCTTCTCTACATATTTTCTTTCTTCTTTCCTGATCAAATCACGAAGGGATTTAATACTTTTCTCTATCTGATCATATTTTGCAGTATGTATTTGTTTTTTAGCCCTCAAGGAATCTCTCTCTCGATTCAGATTATCCAGATTTCTTGAATAATCTGGGCATCTACTCAACGCGTAGTTAAATGAGGTAGCATAGGGATGATTAGATAATTCTTCATCTCGAACAAACCCGAATCTAAGAATCTTTCCATCTTTAAGATAAGACTGCATATTTGTATCTATAGTATCTACAACCTTTTTTACAACTCCATCAACTGATACATTACTATGCGAAACAATTAGTACAGACTTCCCTGCTTTAAGATACTCATTAGCTATCTTAGCCATAGTATATGTTTTACCAGTTCCTGGGGGGCCCCAGACGGTAACAATATCATTAGTTCTCAATAAATCCAAGACTTTATCCTGTCCCATTGGAACATTCGAAATATCTTGATTTGTTGAAATCTTTGGACCTTCTTCCATAACCTTAATAGCAAGTCTATTAATATTAGGATTAAGCGAAGTCATCCTCTTATCAAGAGATTCTAAAAGTTTCCAAGGCTCTATCATAAGATAGGCTGAGGAAACTCTATCATTTATGTATTTATCAACAAGAAGCATTATTTGAAAATCTTCGCAATGTAAGACTTTTCCTACCGCATGATATCCTTCAGCTGTATCGATAACGAAAGGAGCATCATCTGGAAGGTGAAGTTCAGATTCTATATCAAAAGTATATGTATATACACCCCTGTCTTCGTTTATTTTTGCACCGCTAACTATTTTGTATTTTTTTCCTTTTCCTTGTTTTAAGAAAAGAATCTCATGACGTAATGCATCCGAGTATTCTTTAATATCTGATGAAGTATAAAATGGTTTCATTTCCTCAGATCCCATATTTCCATCATCAATAATAGGATCTGTTTCACCTTTTGTACCTTTTTGCGATAAATACTCTTTTATACTTTGATACTTTTCTTTTTCAGATTCTGTCATTCTATATACAGCAACTTGTTTAAACTTAAGCTTGTGAGTTGAATCAGTTGTATACGAAACAATTACTTTCGCATCATTACTGCATAGGAAAACAAAATCCATAACCGACTTTGATATAAATATCTTCTTACCATTTCGATATGGAACACTTATCTCAGTTTTCCCAGTTTTATTATGTGGAAAATAACTATAATCCATATTTGAACCATGAAAAACTTCAAAAGGATCTTTTATTACACACTTCTCAAGAATAGTATCAACATCATCATTCTCAGATTTGTTTATAAACTGAAATTTAAAGCTTACGCGGTCACCAAATTCGGTAAGCACAGGAATAACCATTTTAAAATGTAGACCGCTAAATCCCGACTTAATCACTGGTTTAAAAATATTCTCATTAGATTTAATACTTTCATCTACAAATGCTAGATTTACGATTTCTATAATATTTCCTCTTACATCTTGATCAATCGCCTGCTTCTGCAAAAATTTCTCAATACGAAGAAGGCCCATCTTAAGATCTTCTTCAGTCTTAAATGGGATTCCCTTTAATGTTTCGCCAAAACCAGCAAGAAAAAGCATCTGAAAAATGTTTTTCTCATTCTCAAAATTCATTAACAAATCGCCGCACAAACCTGCACATTTTTTTCTATCAGAATATACTTCATATCCATAATCACTTGATATTTTTATAAATATTTTTGCAATTTCTTCACTATGCCACATTTTCAACCCCTATCTAGCTATACAATTTATGCAGATATCGTTCCCCGTATGCGTGAAAACAAATTTTCACCATTCTATTTGCTATATTTTCATTTATCCCATATTCGGAAGTCATTTT
>Ga0256404_1004464_pt1 | contig 26426 bp, 7 predicted proteins | sample RumenRJG_01DNA_FD_185990 | JGI IMG/M metagenome (GOLD analysis project Ga0256404, IMG submission 185990) | Bovine rumen microbial communities from Lethbridge, Alberta, Canada - RJG_01 | ecosystem: Host-associated > Mammals > Digestive system > Stomach > Rumen | place: Canada: Alberta | collected...
TTCGTCGTGGCCATCAGCTGGCGATTGACGTTCGTGACATCCACGCTTGGTTTACACCTTATTTTATATGTTGTTAATTCATGTTAACATTTATAGGGGGGGGGTGTAAATATGTGTTAAATAACGTTCATTTGTCGTTAATTTGAGAACAAAGTATCTCATTTTTTAATATCTTTGCACTTATTGTAGTAATTAATTAACTGTCAATCAGAAACGCTGCATGTATAAAAGTGTTGTACATATTATAAAAATAGCATCGATCATCCTACTGTTAGTGTGCCATGTCGTAGTAGCAAAATCTCAACAGCCCTTTCACATGACGATAGGAAACAACTTGCTTTATGATGCTACGCTGACTCCCAATCTGCGCCTTGGGTTCAGACTTGCTGACCACTGGTCAATGGGTCTGACGGCAGGCTACCGTCCCTGGCCTACGGATGACGACACCAATACCAAGTGGCGTCACTTGCTGTTGTCGCCCGACGTGCGCTACTGGTTTGATGGCGTCAACACCGGACACTTTGTGGGTGGCAACCTGATTTACGCCCACTTCAATATGTCCAACGTGCCCTCACCTTTCTTCCGCGATGACAAGAATGTGCGACGCCAGGGAGATCTGGGCGCCGTTGGTGCTTTCTATGGCTACTCCTGGAATCTGGGTCGCTATTGGAATATAGAGGCAGTGATTGGTGCTGCTGTGGGCTATACGAAATATGGACGATATGAATGTGAGCATTGTGGCAGGAAACTTAGCACGGAAAAGAAGGTGTTTGCCGTGCCACAGGCAGCACTTAACATTGTGTACAACATTCCGGGACGTCCTAAGCCAGTGCCTGTAGTGGAACCCATTATCCTTCCACCGCCACCAGAAGAGCCCTTTCATCCGGTATTACACCCTGTACCCGATTTTACTGGCCGTGCCGGACAGTTGCAGAAAGACAATCCCGTCCTGGCACACATCTCACAGTATAAACCCTACGACCGCACCCGCATTCTGCGCCGTGACAAGGCAGCCCTCTATGTGCGCTTCCCCTTGGCCAAGTCAGAGTTGCGCACCGACTTCCGCGACAACCGTGAGGTGCTTGACCGCATCATTGATATTACTCGTCAGATTATGGCCGATACCGCCAGCAGCGTGAAAATCCTGCAGATTATTGGTCTGGCCTCTATCGAGGGTCCCATTGCCGGCAATGAGCGGTTGGCAACCAATCGTGCCCTCGCCCTGCAGCACTATATACAGGAGCAGTTACAGATTCCAGACTCCCTGTTCAATACCGTTGGCGGTGGCGAGGCATGGGCGGAGTTCCGCGACCAACTGGAAGAGATGGTGGCCAGTCAGTCGCCACAGGCCGCAGAGCTGCAGCAGGCAATGGACATCATTGGTCAGGAAGACGACATGAACGAGTGTGAGCGCAGGTTAAAGCGCTTGAACAGAGGGCGCACGTGGAAGTTCATCAAGGAAAACATCCTCAGCAACCAGCGTAACTCAGGTTACATCCGCATCTACTACGACTATGTGCCCGATACCGCTGCTGCCACCATCAATGAGGCCAGCGAGCTGCTCACCACCGACTGCAGCGACTGCCATCACGAGGCCCTGCGCCTGTTGCTGACGGTACGCCACGACGAGCGTGCCCAGAATGCGTTGGGTCTGGCTTACTGGCTCTGTGGACAGCAGGATGAGGCACTCGACTGCTTCCGTCGTGCTGCCGCCCATGGCAATGCTGATGCTCGAGAGAATCTGAGACAATTGGAGAAGCGTGAGAAAGAACGTGAAAATAATAGTATAAATTAATTCATATAGCTATGATGAAAAAGTATTTCAACTTCGCCTTGCTGAGTGCGATAGCACTTACAGGCACAATCGGTTTCACTGCTTGCTCGTCGTCTGACGACTCGGTAGCAGAGAATTCCAAGGTGGCGGACAACCCCACTTATGATCCAGTAAAGGGGACCGTAACATCACAGTTTGTCCTGAACATTGCCAGCGACACAAAAAGCACTGGCAGACGTTCCGGAGCTACTACAGTACAGGCTGGTGGTGCAAACTTCCGCGGTATTGACAACACCCTGCTTTTTGCCTTCAAGACCGATGGCAAGGGCTTTGTTGACGCAACCGCTGCAGGTGCAGCTGCAGCCAGTCGCTATGATTTGGGAACAGTAGCTGCTGCAAATTCGCTCGACAACAGCACAACCACCCCCAACTCCCACCGTATCTTGGAGCTCGCTATGCCAACAGGTACAGATGCTATGCTGTTCTACGGCAAGGCTATCAAAACTAGTACCGCTGAAGATAATGAGGTTGGCAAGGTCACCTATTCTGTATCGGGTTCAACAGCGACTGCCTTCCACTTTGATCTTAACACACGTGTAGGAGGTAATACTACGAGATACGAGCATACAGCTCAAGTCTTGGCAGCCATCATGACAAAGATCGTCAATGTCTCTGGTTCCTATACTGTTAACACCACAACCTATCCTAGTTGGACAGGACCTGCAACTCTGACCTCGACTTGGAAAGATTTGAACGAAGAAACTCAAGGACGTTCACTTTCTCCATTGGAGGAAATTCTCTACAAGGCATTCTACACTCTTACACACTATGGTGCCAATGAATTGCGTGGCGGTTCTTCAAATGCTATTCATACCACAGTGAAAGATTTGTATTCTGTAACCATTAAAGTAGCAAATGCCACGCCTACCTCTCCATACGAAGAGTTGGCAAAACATCTCGCACAGCAAATCAATACTCAGATAAAAAATTACTTTACTGATGGAGAAACAGAGGCTGTTATTGGCTTTAAGGGTGTTGATGTTATCAAAACAGCAATGGGTGCAAGTTGGGCTGACGACTGGAATGATGTTCTTACTGCAGAACTTGAAAACTTCCCTGTTACTACTTTTAACTTGCCTGAGGGTGCAGCACAGCTCACATATACTGGTTCAACAAACACCTTTTCCCATAAGCACCCGGGAACCAGTCTGCTTGACAAATCAACATCAACACAACCCGGCGCTTATATGCTCCCTGCAGAGTTGATGTATCGTTGCAATAGCGGCGTTCGTACCTCTAACAAGGAGAAGACATCTTCTACTGGTTATCCTAACGGTGTTGCTAATTGGGATGACAATAGCAAGTGGGACTCTGACTGGACTGGAACATCGGTTACATCTGCTACTCGTGCAACAGCCATGACACAGAATGTTAACTATGGTGTAGCCATGCTGAAATCTACCGTACAGATTAAGGAAGGCGTTACCGCACTTGAGGACAATAGAGCAGCACTTAACACAGGTGAAGCAAATAAATCATTCGCTCCTGCAAATATTGACTTCGCATGGACAGGTGTGATTATTGGCGGTCAGCCTGCAAGTGCTGACTGGCAGTTCTTGCCTACATCCACCAGTTTTGACAAATTGGTTTATGACGACCATATAGCAGGCGCTGCTGCAGGAACTGCTGTTCCCAAAACTGCTGGTTCTGCATCAGCTCCTAACTACACTATCCTGTTTGACAACTATACCAGTGCTGCTGCACAGAATAAAGTACGCGTAGCCCTGCAGTTCGTCAACAAGGGTGAAGATTTCTGGGGACGTGACAATCTGATTCGCAAGGGGCAGACATTCTACCTCGTTGCTGAACTTGATCCTACAACTGAGGCAATTGCCAACTGGGATACATATTATCAGGTTCCGCCTCTTGACGCAAGTGGTGTTTCAACCAAGACCACACGCGTCTTCGTACAGGATTACATGACCACCGCAAACTTCAAACTGACTGCAGATGCTACCAACCACACGTCGAGCTTGCAGGACGCCTACGTCACGATTCCTGACCTGCGTTCAAGCCAGTTGTCGTTCGGTTTGTCTGTCGACCTCGATTGGAGACCAGGTCTGACATTCGATGCTGATTTAGGTGGTAACTAATCATAATTAATCACGTGAGGCAAAGAAGAAATACTTTCATGATTGGAGCCCTGCTGTCAGCCTTTTGGCTGATGGCGGGATGCTCCGTCATTGATGATGACCTGTCGGACTGCTACGACGACCAACAGTTTCAGATGGGGTACCAGTTGAAGCTGGTGACCAATATGACGACGGAGTTGCAGACGCAGTTGACCACGATGACCGAACTCAGCGTGGCTAATGCCCTTGAGACGCATCTGAAAGATATCTTCAGCGACTTCGCCCACGATGTAGACCTCTCATTCTACGATACGGAAGGAAAGATGGAGCGCCTGCAGCACGACCAGCACATTATGGATGCTAACCAGTCGAGCTACACCCTCACACTGCCCATGCGTAAATACATGCACCTGGCAGTGGCTAACATCGCCAATAATACGATAGTAGACCTCGCCAACGACCAGTCGGGCGTAACGTCGTCACTGCAACAGGCTACCCCAACAGTGTCCAGCGGTAATGGAATACTTCCTTCCCACACTACAGGACTCTTCACTGCCCGCCAACCCATGGAGGTGCTGGAGGGCGTAGACCAGACGTTCAACGTCCGACTGTATATGGCTAATAGTGCCGCTACGTTGGTGCTCAACCCCAAAGGACAGACCTTTACAGACATCAAGGTTTATACCACGGGCTTTGCCAACGACTTCCTCATCAAGGACAGTACCTATGTCTATGAGAGTACCTCTACACTGATAGAAGCAGAGAAAGTAGAGACAGGTAACAACCTGCTATGCTTCTGCTCAGTGAACTTCCCCTCTAAAGATGCCGCACCGGCATCCGTCAAGAAACGAGCGTCGACGAATCCTACCCTCTGGCAGATTAAGGTGTATCTCACCAAGGCTGACGGTAAGGTAACAGAGACTGTCTTGGACATCCAAGAACCGCTGAAGGCGGGAGACTTGAGAATTATTAAAGGCGAACTCGACGACGATGGTGCCGTGAGACCTTATGACAGCACCGTTGGAGTCAGCGTTACGCTGGACTGGGAAGACGGTGGAGAGTATAATCCGTCCTTATAAATTTTTTATGCGCGCGCGTGATGACTGACATTAAAAACATCCTATATGGTCTGTTGGTGGGCATGATGATAGTATCATGCTCTTCTGCTGATGATATAGCTGATGATGCCAACAGACAGCAGGTAGCCCAACAGGTTGACCTGTTGGTAAGTGTTGGCAACATGGCTTCCAAGCCCAATAAGGTGTCAGCCAACTCATCCCGTAGAACTGCCATATTTCAGGGTATGGAGAGACTGGTTTTTATTCCTTTCCACACTGGTGGGGCAGCTGTTTTACCGACTAATCTTCCCTTGGTAGATATGGGAGAGACAGAGGAGTCTAGCCGCGTGGAGGGACATAACAACTATTACGTTGACCACTGCAACCTGATGATAGGTACCGACCGTATGCTGGTCTATGGCAAGTCGAAACCGTCACCAAATGCAGATCTGACCGTGAACGGAGATTTGAGCGCACTGCCTAGCGTCCGCACCAAACTGGAGAACATCCACTTCAGCTTGTCATCCATCCGTAACACCACGGAGGCAGATGATGAGGCCACGGCCCTAGCAGACTATATGACTCGCATTGCCGACAGCGAAGGATGGAGCACGACGACCGACCCTACGCTGAAGAGCTACTACCAGGACTTTATCCATTCCAACGCTGAAGGTGGAGGACTGATGAGTGGTTCCGCAGCACATATCAAGGCTTTCGTAGCAGCCCTTAGAGCACAGCTGGCAAGCAGAACCGATGCGGTCAGCATGGCTATCAAGGCAAATATCGACAATAACACCAGCATTGCGAGCAACACCTATCCACGCTCTATCGGTCTGCCCGACGGAGCAGCCGCCATCCGCTGGTCGAAGAATGAGGAAAAAGGTAAAGAAGAATTCTCCGTACGCACCAACAGGACAGCCTTTGACAATATCAACGGCATCACCCGCTATACCTATCCGGCCGCGTTGGTGTTCTTTACCGACAGCCCTATCCGTACCTCTATGACAGAAGTGCCTAAAAGCATCTACCAGAACGCTTCAACAAGTACGGCATGGAGCAACTTCTTAGATGCCCATTATAACAATTCACGGATTGTCAATACCTCAACCAGAGCCGTGGCTGTTGAAAACCCTTTACAGTTCGGTGTGGCTAATCTACGATTGACGCTGACGGGTATGAGTGCTGTAGGACTCAAGGATGCTAAAGATGAATATGTAACGAATGCCGACATGGCACATCTACCCCTCACGGGTGTCATCATAGGTGGACAGCATACCGTAGGCTATAATATGAAACCCCAAGGTGAGCAGACGGATGTTGACGGTCGTTTTATCTACGAGACAAACATCGTCTCGGGAACAGCAGTAAAAACCATCAACACGCTGGTATTGCAGTCTTATGACAATGAGAAGGTGCCTGTTATCTTGGAGTTTGAAAATAGTACGGGTTATTCCTTTACCGGAAAGGATGGTGTGGTTTATCCAGGTACAAGGTTCTACCTCATCGGTATGATTGACCCTGCCGGACAAGGCACGGGGGCATATGCTGGCCGCGTTTTTACACAAGACTATACCACGACAATTTCGATGAGTGTGGCATCGCTGGCCGACGCCTACACCTGCATGCCAGACCTGCTGGCACCACGTCTGGAAATAGGCGTACAGATTGTCACAAATTGGATTCAAGTAACTACCACCAACGTAGAATTATAAAGCGAGCAACATGTATATAAATAGACAGATACATACCCTCCAATGGTTTCTAAGCAGCCTGTTAATGGTGCTGTTTACGGCCTGCTCCTCCAGTGAGGATGGCGTGGAGCGCATAGCGCAACAGCCTACGCTGACGGTATATGTCTATTCGCCTGAACGAACAGCAGCTACCAACCAGTACTCGGCACCACGGCGTGCTGAGACGGGCAATGTACAGACCGTTGGTGAAGAGTCTGCTATTCATAGTCTGCAGATATGGATTTATGAGTCGGAGAGCAAGGCCTTCGTAGGCTACCTGAGCACCGAGGAGGTGACAACCTTGAACATGGGCGAGGGCGCTACCTATCAGTTGCCTGTCAGCGATGACTTCGCCAGCAGAAAACCCAGCGTGAATGTCTATGTACAGGCTAATGTAACAGCAACCAACTGTGGCGTAAGCGTGTTAAATGATGAAACCACCCATGCAGGACTGTTGGATGGCGCAAAAATTACCGTTAATCACTTCGGACTTGGAGACAAGGTCTGGAGTGTGCCTGCCGAAGGATTGCCTATGGCTGGCATGCTGACTGTGCAGCCTGTGGTAGGTGATGCCCCTGCTCTGCGAGTAGGCTCTATAAGTCAGGTGGCTACCGTACCATTGACGAGAGTCGTCTCGAAACTGCGTTTCGTCTTTGCCAAGACCACGGGTGAGCCAGCTGTCAACATTACCAACATTACAATGAATGCGGGCATGATTCCTACCGAAGAGTATCTGTTTAAGACACCCACTTCTATGACCTATAATGAGCTTGCGTCAACGCTGTTGCCCATTCCTATCGCCGATATTGCTGAGACGCCCGATCCCACTGAGTATATCTACTTCGGTCAGGAAGCACAGGCATATGAGAACCTCATCAGTGGTGCTGGACTGACAGTGCATGGTCCCATCTATCTGCGCGAGTCCGACAAACAGCTGGCAGGGAAGATATACTATTCGATTGGTGGCGTCGAGCAGGAGCCCGTCACCTTCCAGATGCAGCAGGCAGGAGACTTCCTACGGAACCACACCTGGATTATCTATGCCTACTATGCCGGCAGTGGCAGACTGCAGGTTCATTCACTATATGTGAAAGACTGGTCTGAGAAGGAGATGACCCATAACTTCTATAACTGGTAACAGAGATAAACAATGAGAGAGAGATTCCACATATTACACCAGACGGTGCTGCTATTGATGATGGCAGCAGTACTGTTGAACGCTTGTTCCTCGGATAGTCCCGAAGCACAAGTGAATCCTGCTGGTGAAGCCTCTGTAGACCATGTGGTTCATCTGACATCATTTGCTACCAGTTATATGGAATCGGGCTCTGCCCATCGTGTCGCCCCTGTGGGGTATAGTGACTACTCGGCGGATGCGGCTACTGAGATGGGTATTTATGTGCTCTTGCCAGAAGATTATGCAGCCCCCAATGTACCCACAGAACAACTCATCAAGTATGATGGTGCTAAATGGCATGCACATTTTAGTGTACTCAAAGATAAGACTTATGCAGTATATGGCTATTTACCAAAAGTAACAGGCATGAGTAGCACTCTGGTGAAAACCACTGCCGATGCGGCTACACTGACCATAACGGGCATGAAGCCCCTTACGACAGACGATATATGTATCATTACGGGTGTCAAGGAGACCGAGGCTGGCTTGAAGGAAGGCAGTTTCTCTTGGTATCAGACCGTCACTAACGATGATTACTACATCTATATGCTGCTCAACCATCTCTATGCTTCTGTGAAGTTCAGTATGAAAGTCGACGAGGAATATGCCCAGCTGCGTACCATCAAGTTGAAGACCATGACGCTGAGCGTCAATCAAGCCAGCGTTAACGCTGCTGTGACGTTACATAATACGGAGGGAACAAGTCCCATCACCAGTGTTACCTACACGTCGACTGGCGACAACTGTGCAGCAGAGATATTCAACGATGCTGAAGGGCAAGCACTTAGTAGTACAACGCCCATTGCTGTCAGCGCTTGTTTCGTACCAACCCTGTCTAGCGACCTGACGCTGTTTAGCACCTACGACGTGTACGACAGATATGGCAATCTGGTACGTGCTAACTGCACGGCAACCAACAAAATACCGGACTTAGAAGCCTCCAGGGGACAACGGGTACAGCTGAATCTATCAGTAAACCCCTCCTATCTGTATGTGCTCTCTGATCCTGATTTAGATAACCCGACAGTAGTTGTGAATTGAAAGTTGAAAATTAGAGCGACCATAATAAGTTTGATAATGTTCCTGACTGCGGTGACAGTACAGGCACAGATTACCATTGGCGGCAACGTCTATGGTGGTGGTAATGCTGGTAATACAGGCGGCAAGACCACTGTCAACATTTATGGTGGCGACCTACACAACGTCTATGGCGGTGCCCGTCAGGCAAACGTGGGAGGCAGTGCTTTCCTGCACATCGACGGTGAGCATGCCTCTTCGTATATCGTTATTGATAAGGCGTATGGTGGTAACGATATCGCCGGAACAATAGGTACTTCTGAAGAGATACCGACGACGGCATTGACAGAAGTAGGAACAGAAACAGGAAAGAATAATATTGATAACACCTGGAACGCTTTCGTACGCATCTCTACCAAGACCGTAACTACCGGTACTGGTGACGAAGCCGTTACTACAGAGGATCCTAATGCTCAGAAGATTTATATCGGACAGCTCTTCGGAGGCGGTAACGGTGATTATGACTACACCTCTGATAATAGTCCCTATAAAGGTAAAACAAAACCTGAGCTTGGCAAGACCTATCTGGAGATTCTTGGTGGTTCTATTGTCTATGCGTATGGTGGTGGTAATGCCGCAACGGTGACGGATAAGACGGTGATATGCCTGAATAATCCAAGTAAAGTGGTGAATAGTATTATAGATGCCACCAATCCTAATGCCAATACTGACCCTGACAAGGGTGATATTGGCGAGTTACTGACCAACGACCGCTTCGAGGATAAGATGGGTATCAACACCACCTTCTCCTACCCCGAAAGCGATGCATTCCAGATAGGTCGCTTGTTTGGTGGTAACAACAAGGCGGATATGGCTATCCGTCCTCGATGGAATCTGCAACAAGGCAGAGTCCGCAACCTCTATGGCGGCGGTAACGAGGGACGTATGACCAGTCCTGAAGGTCTGCTGATGCAGATTGAGGGTGCAGGGATGGTGGTCGATAACGTCTATGGCGGCTGTCGTAAGGCGGATGTGAAGCCGTTGTACAACAACAACGACGCCACACCAGTGCCATATACCGACGTAGCACTGGACCCTGATGATAATCCTAACCACATTCCTGCTGGTTACGCTGCTCGTGTCAGAGTGCTGGCGGGTCACGTCAACAACGTATATGGCGGTAACGACATCTCAGGTAATGTCTATGCTGGTAATACCGTAGGTATCATGACCCACATTTATGGCGACGTTTATGGTGGTGGTAACGGTTCGTATGCCTACACAGATAACCCAAAACTGAAGAATGATCCGCGTTGGAGTGATTTCTACTATGACCCCAAGGAAATATTAGGTTTAACAGGCGACACTTTTACGGGCATACAGTCAGCAGAAGCCCTCAACCTGATACGTCCTAACGCAGAGAAGGTGTCTATCCTCGTCAGAGGAACGGCAGAGAATCCTACCATCGTAGATGGCAGCCTCTATGTGGGTGGTAATAGCGCTTCTTTGCGAGAGAATGTTGAAGGTTCAAGTTCTGGCGACAAAACCCACATCAAGATTGGTTCACACGTCATCATCGACAACGTGTTCCTCGGCAATAACGGCGAGAACATGATTAAATACGGTCCAGCTGACTCTGAGGGTAGAGGCGAAGGTGTGCTGCGCACCATGAAAAGGACAGATATTGACGGTGCTGAGGATACTAAGTTTAACTCGATGGATTTGACAGACGCTACTGTCTTTGCCAAATACATGGAGGGCTGCGCCATGAAGGAGAAATCTACCGTTGTCTTTGAAAGCAAATCAAATGGTGACGGTGCCGATTACAAAGAATATTCCACCCAGTTTGGTTCGTTCTACTGCGGTGGTAACGTAGGTAGTATGATAGCTGATGGTAAGACAACTATCAACTTCAACGATGAGGTAATTATCTATGACAAGGTAGTAGGTGGTTGCAATAATGCTTTCGTCACTCCTTCTGAATATAACGCTCTCTATGAAGGTGGTATTACCGGCAAACCCGATCCAGCACCAACAGGTTCGATAGGTGACAAACTACAACTGAACTTCGCAGGTCTGAAAATCCGACCCAAGCGTTGGGTGATTCTGCGTGACGCGAATTACGAGCCTATCTTAGACACCAATAACAAAGTGCAATATGTATTGGATAGTAAGGGTAACAAACAACTGGAGTGGAATACTATCAGTTCTACAACTGGTAAGGATGTTGCCCCTGTGACTTTGGGTGTCTTACCATCGCCTGTCACCAGTACTTCCGCTGATATCGACCGTCGCCTGAAGAATGGTAACATCTACGGTGGCTGCTATAACAGTGGTGTCGTCAACGGTAATGTCGTCATCAACCTGAACGCATCAGTGGTTGATCGTGATAGCTTATTCGACGAGGTGGAGGGCGATGAGCTCGGTGAGCGAAAACTCTATGAGAACGACGAATTTAAGATTACCAAGCGAAACACGGGCGTTATCCTTGACGAACAGGGAATGGACGTGCTGGGTAAGGCGCTTAATGTATTTGGCGGCGGTAAGGGTGTGAACACCGAGATATGGGGTTCGACAACAGTCAATCTGAACCGCGGTTATATGTTCCAGATATTCGGAGGCAGCGAGGAAGGTGCCATCGGAAAGGGCGTCTATAATACATCAACAAATAAACTGGAATATTCCTACGATGCGAAATACAGCACTTACATCAACTTGAATGGTCCTATAGCTGGTGTGTCAAAGGCAAACAACATGACTGAGAATATCGCCGAGTGTGAGTTCATGTATGGCGGCGGCTTCCTGGGACCTGTTGCAGGTGACTGTATCATCAACTTAGGAAACGGACGTATCTTCAACTCTTTCGCAGGTTCTTGTAATGCCAATATCCTCGGACATACTGAGACGTATATTGGTACTAACGGTTTCCCGTACGTTCGCGACTTCGTTTATGGCGGTAACGACCTCGGTGGACAGATTTTAGGCACTGCCAACTTCAACAGCCGTCTGCGCAACGATGCTGTTCGCAGCAAGGTATACAATACCGATATGCTCAACGCCTCCGCCTATATGGAATATGTACAGGGACGCGTGGAGAAAATCTTCGGTGGCGCATACGGTGTGTATGACTATACAGACCCGTACTTTGGTAAGTATTTCTATGCCACAGGAGGAGAAGGCACTATCGCTGAAGGAGAAGGCAAGAATATTGGCAAGGCTCGTTCAGGTTATTCCAAGCCTTTCCTGGGCAATGCTTTCATCAACTTCCGTCCTACTGATACCAATAATTCCCTGAATACCGTACAGCAGATTTATGGTGCAGGACAGGGCTTCCTCGGAGAGGAAGAGGAGAACTTGATGCAGAACAGCAGCTATATCTTGATGGATGTGCCTCAGACCATGACCACCTATCAGGGAACCGAGGTCTTCGGTGCTGGTGAGAGCGGCGGTGTTGGTATGGGTGTAGCAAAAGCTACAGCAGACGCTCCTGAGACAGCACATAAGGCATCAGCTATCATCGACCTGCTCAGTGGACACTTCAAGGCGGTCTATGGTGGTAGCTATCAGGAGGGTATCACCCGTCGTACCGTGATCAATGTTCCTACAGGCTCTACCTTCCGTTGCGACAAGATCTTCGGCGGTGCTTACGGTCTGTATAACGAATATCCTTGCGATGTTTACGAAGCGAACGTCAACTGGAACAGTAGTGATGCTATAATAGGTGGTTACCGCACAGGTATCTATGGCGGTAACAACAACTGCCGTCGCACGTTCTACGGTAAGGTGAACATCAATGCACCTGTCTATTCCTATAAGGATCCGCAGAATGATGCTACAAAGCATACTTATGCTACCGTCTATGGTGCCGGTTATGGTAAGGACACCTGGTCACAATATACGGAGGTGAATCTGAACAACACCGCTCGCGTATATGAGGTATATGGTGGCGGACAGTTAGGTCGCGTGATGAACAAGAAGTCTGTTGATGCATGGGCTGCAGTAGCAGATGCTGCTGCTGATGCAGAAGCCGCAGCATCCAGCACGACAGCCAAACACATTGACCTCTCTATCGGTACAGGCTATACCGACAACGGACTGAACGACAGTTTGGCAGTTGACAGAAACGGCAAGAAATACAACACCAATGTGATCATCAACGAAGGTGCTGACGTCTGCGGCTATATGTACAACGGAAGCCTGAGCGGTGCCTACGCCTATGGTGGTGGTCTCGGTGATGCAAATACTGCCAATACCGGCGATGTGCACGGAACAACCTACATCGCCCTGCTTGGTGGTAAGGTGACGAAAGACCTTTATGCTGCAGGTACCGTGGGTTCGGTAAACAATAAATACAATATTGAGAAGGATGATTTCGATAACGATTTCATCGCTTCTACTAATGCCTATATCGAGGGCGGTACAGCACGTAACGTCTATGGTGGCGGTTGGCGAGGTAGTGTAGGTTACCACGCTGGTTCCATCAGTGAAAGCACGACGGGTGACATCCTTGGTGAGACAAACGTTACTATCGGTAAGCTCAACGGTACCAGCTTCATCAATGGTATTCCTGCTATCGAGCGTAACGCCTACGGTGGTGGTGAGGGTGGTGCCGTATTCGGAACCACGAACATCACGCTCAACAAGGGCTTTATCGGTTATCGTCACTTCGATAGCGCCCCTGCAACAGACACCACCCTCGATACCCTTCAGGTTTGGTCGGGCACTGCTCCTTATAAGAAAGACTACTATCAGGAGAAGCTGCACGATGAGACATGGTCGGGCGATGGTACCAACCGCCTCTATGACAGTGGTTGTATCTTCGGTGGTGGTTATATCGACAACAGTAGTGTGGACGTTACCAATGTGAAGATGTATGGTGGTCACGTGCGCAACGCTCTCTTCGGAGGTGGTGAGATTGCGGCTATCGGTCGCGGTATTATCAATGCTACTGGAACGGACAACAGTGTTCGTACGCTTCAGGGTATTTACAAAGCTGGTAGGACTACCGTCGAACTCTATGAAGGTCAGGTACATCGTAACGTCTTTGGTGGTGGCAGAGGCTACAACAACCTTGGTGAAGGTGGTACGCTCTATTCCGACGGTTATGTCTTCGGACAGACCGAGGTACACATCTATGGCGGTGAGGTAGGCTCTGACAAGGGTATGGAAAAGGGTTATGGCAACGTCTTCGGCGGTGGCGATATCGGTTATGTATATAGTGCCTATGAGGAGGACGGCAAGCTCTATGTTGGTATCAAGGAGGGCAATCGCTACGATGACAAATACGAAGGCTACTATTACGCTTATGATCTTGAAAAGAATGACGGACCAAAATCATACATACCTGCAGATTTCGTATATGATGAAAACGACCCTAAATGGGTAAAGGATAGTACCGAGTATGTGCTGACCGAGGACTGCAAAGTGCTGGTTGAACCGCATCCAAAAGCCTTGGAAGATGTCCAAATAAATGGTCACAACTATACAGAAGGTCAATACGTTCCTATTGAAGCCCTGAATACTTTGGGCAACAAGAACAGTGATGCAAAGTGGAACAGTTTGGATCCTACGGGTATTATCATTCACAATGCCGTATTTGCCGGCGGTAATACGTCGTCCGGTTCTTCCACCGTCTATGCCAACGCTACAACGGTATTCGGCAATGCCACAGCGTCTATCAACGATGTCTATCATCGTGACCTCATCACGCTGGGTACAGGTCATACTGGAGGTCTTTATGGCGATGGTAACCTGACCTTCGTGGATGGCTATCGTGGTCTGAACATTACCAACTACGGTACGGACTACTATTCCATTGCTCGTGAAATTACCATTGGCCAGTATGAAGCATTACCCGCCCGTGAGGCTGCTTATTATGAGTTGAGATACCAGTGTACCAAGGATTGTGTCGATAATGACGGTACATCCTATTATGCTCAAAGTCCGGAACACACCAAGGCCTCAACCTTAACGGCTGATGATATCTATTCTCTCTTTAAGGGTACGACAGCATATCTTACCATGTTCAATAGCGACGGTTCGATTAACACCGATCCTACTACGGGTTACTGGAAGGAGAACGGTGTATTGCCAGTCTATGCCGGTCGTCTGATGAATACCATCCAGCGTGCTGACTTCTGTGGTGTGTTCGGTAGTCGTATGGTGATGCAGGGTGCGCAGGACCGTGTGCCTGAGATAGTAGACCATACTAACTATACCATCAACCGTGTACGTGAGGTATCGCTCAACCAAAAGCACTCGGTAATTACTGCAGATTTGGCCTTGAAGTCAGGTAAAACGAAAGTTACTAATTTCCCTGTAGACCAGAACCCCGATGATTTTGCCGATTTGGATAAGGCCATTCATGGTAACTACTTCGGTATCTATAACATCGTAAACTACTTAGGTGCGCTGACTAGCGACGTACACTTCATGCCTACTAAGGATATTCGCCGAACCGACAATACCGACGAGGCAACTTATAAGTGTGCTTCCGCAGCCTACTCGAATGGCGGTACGGATGTGGCTTCAGAGGCGTACGGAACTGCCTCCTATTACGACTGGAAGGCTGGCTTCCACAACGAACGCAAGCGCAACAATGGTACCAGTCTGAATAAGGTGGCACTGGCTTCTGGTGTTTATCTGGAGCTGACGACAGAGAAGAAGCAGGGCACCGATCTGGGACTCTATGAGAAAGACTGGGGTTATATCACGGGAGTCATCGAGCTTGACCTGATTAACGTGCAGCCTGGTATCGGCGGCGGTTTCGTCTATGCCAAGAACATCCACCGTGTAGGCTCCTACGATAAGAAGAAACATACCACACTGACGGCTCTGAACGCTGACGCCATTACCCGAAAGGACTTTACCTATAACGGAGAACCCGTAGAATGGGAGACCTCCGGTAACTTCGTACACGGTACGCAGATTATCATCGACGATTGCTACAACATCAGCGGTAAATATACTGGCAACGATTCCGTACCAGCCCACTACTGGTTTATCAAGGGACAGGTTTATGTTTATGACCAGTATATCTCGGCCTATACAGGTGCACCTAACGCCTATAGCGAGAGCGTAGATATTCCGTTGACCATCACGGCAGCGTCTCATGGTACCATGAAACTGCTCAACGTGATGCCCAACAAGTATGCCTACTATTCTGCACCAGGCGTAGTTCTGCGAAGTGATAAGAAGATGGTTATCAATGACGTGGAATACCACAAGAACGATCCTATCAGCTATTGGGACTGGTACCTGCTGACCAAGTCGGAACAGTCGCTGTTTGTGGACAGCACGTATGTCACCACTGCCGAATGTATTGTCGGTGAGGGCAACAGCGCCATCACCTTCCCTGCCGATAGTGTCTTGCTGCCTAGTCAATATGAAGCTCTTAAGACGGCTCATTCCACCGTCTATCATGTAGCCTTGGAGAAGGATGTGGACTTCGACTTCGTCTTCCGCCCATCCAATAACCTCGGTCACGATACGGGTTATATGCTGACCTACAAGGTGAACAACCCGACAGACTGGAATACATGGTACACCCAGTTTGAGAGTGCTACAGCAGCCAAGAATCAGACGGGCGGTACAGGCTATGAAGACGGACCTACCTATTGTCTGAAGGACAACAGTACGGGCGGTGTCTTTGGTCAGCGCGAATACAAGGTAGGCAACCTCATATCGAAGGAAGTTTACGATACTTACCAGAACATTAAGAAGAATCATTCCGAAGTTACTCTTTCCGGTCAGGCAGCCTTTGCGACGGCATTCATTGTAACCAAGGAATTCGACAATGGCACCGTACGTATGCATGTCGGCAGCACGGTTTCCGATACCACCAGGGTCAAACTCCACATGGACGAATACGTGGATTCGGCCTATATCTGTACCGCCACCATCCCGCTCAGCAAGACGGAGTATATCTACGTTGGCACCCGCATGACGGAGACTGAGAAGACGGAATATTACAATAGGTTTAAGGATGGAACGGCTGCCGAGAAGAATATTGCCAAGGATATTCTCGATAATATCACTCCCGCTTACTACTGTACGACAGAGGGTCTGTATGGCGGTGACTACTACGAGGCAGGCAAGAACTACCGTGGACTGGGTGTATGGTGCTCGATGTCAAAGTCTGACCGCGAACACTTCACCTTCAACTACGATGCCTTAGACCTGCTGATTGATCCGAACTACAGCAAGAATCCTGCTACCGGCATCGTCACACACGGTGAAGGAAAGAAGTACCAGTACGATTCGGCCGCAGGCACAGAAGCTGCTGCTAAGCTGAATCCGGCAGGCTACTCATTGGAGAAGCATGTTGAATACACCGCTACCTATAACGGCAGCGAGACTGGTACTCACAATGGTATTAAACTGGAGAACGGCAAGGAATATTCACGTACGGAATATGAGCAACTGCCTAACGAGAAGCGCCATTATTCGGCTATCGATGTGAAGGAGGCGGGTCCGGTCTATGTTGTCAAATCTGCTTTCCAGGTAGGTAATACACCATACGCTGTGGGTACTATTATCACCTCTTCAACATATGGTAGTTTGGGCGACACCGACCAGAAGAATATTGCTACGCTGACCTTCACCAATGCCGACAAGGACAAGACCTACTACTTCTGCCGTGAAGAATATAAGGTTGGTGAGAATACAGAAGGCGTCAGTGTGACAAATGCTTTTGGAACGGGTATTGAGCCTGAAACTTATGGTGAGGGAGATACGGTGCCCATCGGACTGGTGATTAGCAGCGACAGCTACAAAGGCTTGGCTAACTGGCAGACCAACTTCACCATCCATGGCATTGCTCCTACCGAGACTTCAACGCTCTATGTGAGCCGCGAGTCGGACATCTTCGACCTGTCGAAGGAGAGGATCATTACTGTGGTCTATCAGTATGATTACGAAGAAAGCGATGCTATGGGTACCCACGTCACCCCGATTAGTGAGCGCCACGTGGTGAACATCCACCTACAGTTCAAGAGCGGTATTCCTACCGTCGAGGACATTAAGGCTCCACAGGTGGTACTGCCAGGTACGTTCGTTGGTATTCGTGAACCGCATGTGACACCAGGTGCCTACGAGGTAACGGGTGGTGGCTGGAAACTCTTCGAGAAGATTGGAGACGCTGAAAGTCACATCAATGGCATTGATTACACACCGCAATTCGACCCGCTCTACTGGTATCAGGACGGCTACTACCTGGCTTACTATGCCAAGACGTATCTCGGTGAGACCTATTCGAATACCGTTCAGGTAAGCGTCGCCAACTACCACGACCTGAAGAAGGTGCTGGAAGACAAGGAGCACCACTACTACGTGGACAACAAGAACGTGAAGCGCGACAGCAAGGTATACATCACGGATGCTACCAACGGTGCCGCTCAGCTGAAACAGTTCTTCGACCTCAGCGTGTTCAGCGGTTCGCCCGCTGATAACGGCCTCTTCACTGACGGCCCATTCACTGGTCACGCCCCACTCGACAACTATGTCAAGGCTTGTCAGAACCTGGAGTTCTTCCTGCACACCAACGTCACCGTGCCAAGCGGTTCACCCGCTTGGGAACCCATCGGTACCGACGACAACTGCTTCGAAGGTAACCTGCATGGTGACGGCTACCATATTGACGGACTGGACAACTCGTTGTTCTATAACCTCTGTGGTAATGTCTATAACCTCGGTGTAACTGGTTCGTTCAAGTCCGCTGGTATTGCTGACAAGGACGACGCTACTAAGGATAAGGCCTATATGGAGAACTGCTGGATTAATACCAGTGCTACCAATGGCTTCACTGGAAAGGCTATTCTGGGAACACCTGCTGCTTCTGAGCGCAAGAAGGTGGTGAACTGTTACTATCCGCAGACGAAGGCCTATACTGCCAGCGATGCCACTCCGATGCCTGAGTCTGCCTTCTACAATGGTACGGTGGCTTACAATCTGAACGGCTTCTATCTGTTCAAGCGTTATAACGACCACCTGGTGCCCAGCGGTTCACCCGCTGAGTACAAGTACTATGCCATCAACAAGGAAGACGGCACCCTGACCGCGCCTCAGACGCAGCACTACGCTGCCAATGCAGAATATTGCTCGTCGGGTGTTGATGGTGTCTATCTGAACGGTGGCTACGTAGAAAATCGCTATGCCGATGGTGACTTCCGCTATGCTGACGGTGTGATACCTGAGAGCCAGGAGGAACGTATGTTTGTTGATACCAACGACAACACCCACTTCTATCCTGTATGGCCCGACGACTATATCTACTTCGGACAGATGCTGACCTACGGTTGGAACAGCCAGCGCCCACATCAGGATGAACCTTCCCATATTGTCAAGAACAACGGTCGCCTGTCAATCACGGATGAGAGCAACCGCGTCTATCGTGCTCCTGCTTACTATCAGTCGAAGGCTATGAATGTGGCTCATTTCAACCCAAGTGTCAACCTCGTGGCCTACTCGAAGGGTACCAATGAGAACGATCAGCATCCGGCATATCCGAACATGACGGCTATCGACTTTGCCGGCCATAACGACACCGAATGGACAATAGGTCGCGTGTCCAGCGGTTCACCCGCTGGAGTAGATAAGTTCTACCGTCCACTGCTCGATGATGACGGATTGCAGAGCATCGCTAACCGTGACGAGACGCCTAACCTGTTGGTATATGCTCCTGATGAGGCTGTCAACAAGAAGACTTATGATGTGCTGACCGCTTACTTCACAGAGCCAGCATTTAGCAGCTACTATACTGACGACGCCTATCGTCGTGTGGCTGCAGCACCCACCTCGCAGGTCTTCGGTCATCTGGTATACCAGGGAGACCAAAAGCTCATCGCCACCAGCGATCACCTGTTGGTAGACAAGAAGGACTTCAACTGTCCTATCAGTTACACCTTCGCCAGTGACAAGCGCATGTGGTACCAGCGTGTTCCTGACAACTTCGTCTCATTGAAAAAGGGTTGGGAGACCGTCAGTCTGCCGTTCACCGCAGAACTGGTAACTACACATCAGAAGGGCGAGATAACCCACTTCTATAGCGGTAGTCCATCTATCGATGAGAATGGCACGAAGATAGGCCACGAGTACTGGCTGCGTGAATATAAGGGCGCTACAGTGCCCAGCGGTTCACCCGCTGTGGTAACTGCTACCTTCAACTATCCAGATGCTGCAGGTGACGACGTTAGGCAGGTAGGTAACACCTTCCTTTGGGACTACTACTATAAGCTGAACACCCGTCAGGATGCCAATGCCGATACTTATCAGACATACTACGAGACTGGCCGCGAACTGAAGGCCTATCCGCTGTTGGCTACTGCTACGCCTTACATCGTGGGCTTCCCAGGTAAGACCTACTACGAGTTCGACCTCAGTGGTGAATGGACGGCTAAGAACACGGCTGAGACAGCTCCTGCTCAACTGGCTAAGCAGACCATCAGTTTCGTTTCCGACACTGGCATCATGATTGGTGTCAGCGACGACGAACTGACCGGTGTCGATGATGATGGCTACGCTTTCGTGCCCAACTATATGAGCAAGAAGGTCGACGGCTACCTGATGAACACCGACGGCAATAGCTTCGACGTAACACCTACTGAAGGTGCCAAGGCCACACCGTTCCGTCCGTACTTCGTCGCTGCTGCCGCTCCATCACCTGCCCCACGTCGCTCCGGGGTTAAATCCATCCTCTTCGATAGTAGCGACTCGTCGTTCGCCTTCGGTGATGAGAAAGACCCGTCGGGTGACAACTTCGGTGAGGGCGACCTCGTATTCACCATCCGCAAGCACATGATTAGCGTCACCTCGTCGCTACGTCGTGAAGCTGATGTACGCATCGTCAACATGAGTGGTCTCACCATAGCCACCTTCACCATACAGCCCGGCGAGACCGTCGACACCAATATCGGTGTAGCCGGTGTCTATGTCGTCCGTGCCGACGGCGGCCGCATCCAGAAAAAGCTGGCCATCAGATAACAGCGCACCAGCGGTTCACCCGCTGCAATCAAGAAAACAGTGTTCAGCGGTTCACCCGCTGAAATAAAAATACTAAAGATATGAACACGACATACGAACACACGAAAGGATTAGCCCAGCAGATGTCAACAACAATCCGCTCCGCCATAGCCCTGCTCCTACTTCTCACGGTGGGAAGTGGTAGTGTGTGGGGACAAACTGCGCCCGTGGAAATTACGACAGATGCTGACGAAAGTGGCACTATTGAAGATAGTGAGAAGAAACTGTATCTGATTCAGACGAATGCGTTCCCAAGTTTCTATATAGCACCCCAGAATAACAACATTACTACCAATAATATACTTGGTGATTATATGCTATGGTATTTCCTGGATGCAGGTGAAGATAGTGGTACTCAATATTACTATATCGTCAACAACAGTACTGGGAAATATATCTATAACCACAATGGTAACTCAAGAGGTATCAATATTACGGATTTCGCATCATTGTCTGACGCCAACAAAGAAAAATGCAAGTTCAAACTTGTTGTAGATAATGAAGGTGGAACAACTGGCTTTTATAATATTGATGTAAAAGCAAATCAGACTAATTTTGGTTTGAATAAGCAAAGTGGTAGTGCTAATGATAGCAATCCTATCAGGTTAACAAGTAATGATTATATCCACGACTCCAACTCAAAGTGGAAGTTTGTACCCTTTAACGGAACATATGTTTGGCCAACCCGTCCTTTCAACCCCTCCACTGATTCAGACAGGCATTTTTACAAGATTTCCAATGTAAATACCGGTGGCTATTATGTATCAACTGACGCAACGCCAGACAAGGTGACCTATGCAAATAGCGAATCTGACCGTATGGTATGGTATCTTAAAGAGGCTTCGTCAGATTCATGGTTTAAATACTATTACATCATTAATCCGTCAACAGGAGGCCGTTACATGTATTATAACGGTACTGCTACCAATGGAAATAACCAAACAAATGCAGTCAGTGTAAAAGAGTATAATTCTGAAAACGAAGACCGTTATCAATTTGCTGTAATTCAAGCGGCAAGAGGTGATGGTTCAAGCCGCGTTACGTGTTATGCTATCATACCAAAACTGCTCAAAGATCAATATTGGGGAAGTAATAGCATAGGTTCTGCGAGCGTTAGCGATGGGGCCAATATGGGCATTATAAAAAGCAGAGGAGCCACCAACGCCCAATGGAAATTTGAGGTTACGGATTATAGCACAGAATGTGCCAACCCGACTATTACCTACTCCAACACTACAGGAAAGGTAACCATAACTACAACCACCTCTAATCCATCCATCTACTATACCACAGATGGAACAGAGCCTTCATCAACTAATGGCACATTGTATAGTGCCCCCTTTGATGTGACAGAGGAGACCACAATCAAGGCTATTGTCACAAGAGCTGGATTCACTCCTTCGGATATTACGACAACGACTATATCTAAAGTTGCGACTCCCACTATCCAGGACAATGGTAATTATGCCGTATCCATCACATCGGAAACAGATGGCGCGACTATTTACTACACTATTGACGGCTCTAATCCAACTACCTCGTCAACAGAATATACTGCTCCATTGTCAGAGAATATTTCTGGTGTAACTATTAAGGCGATAGCAGTTAAAGACGGAATGATAAATTCTGCCATTGGTACAGGTGCTGTAACACTTAGTTGTGCTACTCCCGTCTTCACTAAGAACGAAAACTATATTTCTATCAGTTGCCCGTCTCCAACAAGTGGAGTTACAATTTATTACACAAAGAACGGAGGCGTCCCCACTTCTTCCAGCACACCATATACTAGTCCCATATCAGTTGTGACAGGTGATGTTATCAAAGCTATTGCCGTTGCTACAGGGTATAATAATTCTGAAGTAGCCACAAAAACTCTATATAATGAATTGATACCTGTTGATGGGAAATATCTCATAAATAGTCAAATAGATTTTGAAAAATTTGTGGATATGGCCAGCACCACGGCTGGAGCAAATTATTATTATGTTCTTCAGACAAATGTTGATGCAGGTTCAGCTATCACGATACCTTTTACTGGAACTTTTGAAGGAGGCGGCTACACCATTAGTGGACTCTCCCACCCACTTTTCAACACCGTCAGTGGTGGTGTGGTAAAGAATGTCATGCTAAATAACGTCCACATCAGTAGTACTGGAAATGTGGGTGCTATTGCAGGAGAGGCAAGTGGATATACCCGTATCTACAACTGCGGTATCCTGCCAAGTAACAACAAGTATGAAAATGAAAGTTCATACGTATCAAGCTCTGGTGGCTATTGTGGTGGCTTAGTCGGCTTGTTAAATGATGACTCACGTGTTATCAATTGCTTCAGCTATGCCAATATAACAGGTGGCACAACAGTAGCCGGTATCGTTGGATATAATAATTTTGCGTCAACCGCAAAAGAAACTGGCGGTAAATATACAGAACTTAAGACAGCTATAGTAAACTGTATGTTCTATGGTAATATTACAGGTGGTTCCACCAAATATCCCGTATATGGCGGTGAGAAAATTCTGAATAACACCGCTACTGGTATCAACAACTACGACTTCTATCGTGCAGAGGCAAACTTAGGTTTGGAAGATAATGAGCATTACAACTGTTCATGGCCAGCCCAAGAGGAGTATCTGACTAAATATGAATACTATCGCTACCTGCTGAACAGTAACCGCGAACTCTGTGGCTGGTGGGTAGGTGCTCCTTCTGCTCCGAGCGAAATGTCCAAAGCTGAAGTTCAGCTTGTGCCAAAGGATGCCTCACTGATGGCAAAATGGGTACTTGACCCCAGCATAGCACCATATCCTATTTTGAAGGCTCCTGGTTTCTACCCTTCTGCCGTTAATCATTCTCCCAGACCTGATGAAACCGATCCTCAGCGCATTGACCCTGAGACCAAGGAATGGGTTAGTCGTGCATCATCTACGAATACAAAAATGGTCAATCCTAAAGCTGCTCCTGAAACAGATGGAAGGTCATTGGGAAAAATTACTGTTAAGATTAAGAAAAATGCTAATGATAATAGCACCACAGATAAGGAGATTATCATCACAGCAATGGATATAGATAACAACGATTTTAGCTATGGCAAGATACAACTTCCTTATTATAACAGCATTTTCGGAGATCCTACAGTAGTGATAAACCCTAACGCTACAGATGAAGAAAAAGCGACTCAGTGGGATAGTCGTTATGGTGGAAATTATAAGGATAAAGTAGTTGTTGGTTGGGAAATCACTGACGTAGAAGGTGGCACACCTGGTAATTTTATTAAAGAAACTACTGATGAAGTAAAAGCATGGGAAAGTGGTTTCAACTTCGCAGACCGTAATTGTACAGATAAGGATAAGGAGCGTGTCTTTGCACAGGGTGGCTACTACTATGTGCCATACGGAGTTTATGAAATAACGATTACTGCAAAGTGGGCAGATGCTATTTATCTTGATAATAGTGCAAACAATAGTTATGACCGTGTGTACATGTCGGGAACTAATGCAGGCACTGATTTTGCCCCTGCGGGTCATCGCCCTACAACTCTCGGAAATGGAGAGACCGTCCAAACAGGAACCATTTCAAGCAAAATACCTACTAACGACGACGTGTATAAAAAGGCCATTGTCTTAGTGGGGAACCACCAATATCGTACTGGTGGGGCTATTTTAGGAAGTGAGACCAAAGGATGCACGATAATCAGTGCAGACCTCGACCTAGACGACGAACCAGATTATTGTCTTGTGTGGCAATTAGGTACTGGCACAACCCGACAGGATATCTGTCCTATCCGTTTCGATTTTTTGCCTGTTATAGAAATGGGTATGGCCATGAAGGAGGATGCCTCTACACAATACTATTCATTGGGCTGCTATCTACCTTTGGGTCATTTTGAGGTAACCGAAACGTCTTTAATACATTTTGGACAGTTTGAATTCGGAACTGCAAATCGCACCAAAGATGCTCCTCTCATTCTTAACGGTGGCATTTACGATCAATATTGTAAAGGCACAAAAGCACATACGGATGCTGATGACCATATTGACTATGTCATTTTAGGCGGTAATGTTTACATACCTACATTCTCACCTGGAGCACATGTCAACGACGGTGCTGCATACCCTACTCGACACTGTGCCGTAAATGTCCTCGGAGGAAGGATAAATAACCTTTATCTGACAGGAAACTTTAACAACGGTGTTACACCAAATAAAGACAACCCCCACTGTTATATAGACGGTGGTAATTTTAAGCAAATAGCTGCTGCTGCTAAGGAAGGTATTGATGGTGATGTTTATTTCAAAATTAATCATTCCATCATCGAAGAGTTCTATGGTGGTAGCACTATGGACCAAACCACTGGCAATAATTTTAAAACCGTCAAAGGCAACATCAACGTCACTGTTGACAATAGCAAAATAACCAAATATTGTGGCGGTCCGAAATTTGGTAATATGAACTTGAATGATACCGATCCCACTAAGAATAAGACCGTTACCACAAATGCTATAGGTACAACCTTTGGTGTTTACTATGGTGGCGGTAATGGAGGAACCAGTTATGTGCAGTATGATAAAAAGGATAATACTGTTAATGATGCCACAGGTACCTTTAATTGGGGCACAACAGGAGGATTGAATGGCTATACTCCTAACACCTACCGCAGTGGCGACAAGAACTATATGGCCGATTATGAAATGGAAATTGTGAACACATCTACAGGTACCGATGCAAAGAAGGGAATATTCCGAACATATTTATATGCAGCACAGTTCTCTGCTACCAATACCGGTCCGATTACCAATAACCTTAAAGACTGTAAAGTGCTTACGAGTTTTTATGGTGGCGGTAACCTGGGCGGTGTAATAGGTGATGTCGAATCAACGCTTACCGACACAGAAGTTGTGGGGTCAGCCTTTGGCGCAGGCTACTCAGCCAGTGTACCAGAAGTAACCATCTATAATAAAGATAAGACCGAACCTGCTCTTAATGTCTATACAGGTATTATTACTCCTACCCCTGATCCGGATCCTAAAAGCACTAGCAATACTTACACATGGTGTTACAAGAATAATACTACCAATGTGGTCATTCCTTCGGGTGTGGTCATTCCTAATGGTGTCGGTACTAGTAACCCTACCTTTGAATATGAAGGAAAGAAATACTTCTATACAGAAGAATCTCTTGAAAACCTCGGTACCGTTAAAGGTAAGGTAACTTTGAAAATAGAGGGTACAACTACCGTTAAGCACAGTGCCTATGGTGGTGGAGAGGAATCAGGTGTTGATGGCAATACAGAAGTTAAAGTCACTGGTGGTACGATTGGCACTGAAAATGAAGGAGGAGCAGAATACGGCAACGTCTATGGCGGCGGTAAAGGTAAAGAGAAAAATGTTACTGCCGGACTGGTGAAGGGTAATACTACCATCAATATCAGTCAGGCAGAGAATCAAACAACAACGATTATCCATAACGTCTATGGCGGTGGTGCTTACGGCTCTGTGGGTGATTTTACTTACGATGGCACAA
>Ga0256404_1004465_pt1 | contig 26421 bp, 18 predicted proteins | sample RumenRJG_01DNA_FD_185990 | JGI IMG/M metagenome (GOLD analysis project Ga0256404, IMG submission 185990) | Bovine rumen microbial communities from Lethbridge, Alberta, Canada - RJG_01 | ecosystem: Host-associated > Mammals > Digestive system > Stomach > Rumen | place: Canada: Alberta | collected...
CTCCGGCTGCGTTGTGACCGGCGGCATTGTCACGGTGAAGGATTCCTCCTGGCTCATGAGCTGGACGATCAACCGGCAGCCGCAGTTTAAGAGCCAGCCGAAGGATCAGTGCCTCGTCTGGGTGTACGCGCTGTTCACCGACCGCAAGGGCGATTATGTGAAGAAGACCATGCGGGAGTGCACAGGCAAGGAGATCTGCGAGGAGTGGCTGTATCATCTGGGCGTGCCGGAGGACCAGATCGAGGAGCTGGCGGAGAACAGCTGCAGCACGGTTCCGGTCATGATGCCGTATATCACCGCATTCTTTATGCCGCGTGAGGCAGGGGACAGACCGGATGTTGTGCCGGCAGGCGCGAAGAATTTTGCCTTCCTCGGGCAGTTTGCAGAGACGCCGAGAGACACGATCTTCACCACGGAGTATTCGATCCGCACCGGCATGGAGGCAGTCTATACGCTGCTTGATGTGGACCGCGGCGTGCCGGAGGTCTGGGGCAGCACCTATGACATCCGCGACCTGCTGCACGCAACGGTGGCGCTGCGCGACGGGCGGCCGCTCGATGACAATCTGAACGCGGCCCAGCAGGCGGCGCTCAATACCGCGCTTCGGAAGATTCAGGGCACGGAAATCGAGAAGCTCCTGCGCGAGTATCATGTCATCTCCGACAGGCAGGAGACGACCTGGGACCGTGTGAAGCACGACGCGCAGAGAACGGTGGAGGAAGTGCAGAGTCCTGAGTTCCGCAGGAAAGTCATGGACAACAAGGGCGTCATCGCTGCGGCGGGCGCCGCGGCGGCAGCCGGTGCGGCTGTTGTGCACGGGCTGAAGAAACTGGGCAGGAAGTGAGGGTTTTGTCCCAATCAAGCTAAACTCGTTAGGGACAATTTCGGGAAATTCCGGTTGACCAGAATTTTGCCACAGGGTGAAGTGAAATGGAAATCTTCTCTTCGGGAAGGTTTCCATTTTTCTTTTCCTGCGGCTTTTCCTGCCGCGGGGCAGTCATCTCTTTTATTCTGTTCATATCACATCTTGGGGGAATGAGTCTATGGATCGCCGGAGACGGGAGCTGTCTGAAGCGGGTGTTTATCATATCGTGATGCGGGGCAACGGGCAGAGTAGTGGAACAGTGTTGCAGGCGCATAAACCTCTCATCTGGCGTTGCACAGGGAGGAGGGTTGCGTTAGAGTATCTGCTATGAGCGCGAATCGATTATTGTGTGATCTGCGGGAGGGGAAGGCTCTTTCTTTCCGTCAGCAGCTTCTGATGATTGTTCAATTGAGTATACCGGCGATTCTTTCGCAGATTTCCACGGTGCTGATGGAGTATATTGATGCATCGATGGTGGGAACGCTGGGCGCGGATGCCTCGGCTTCCATCGGGCTGGTCGCCTCGACGACCTGGCTGGTCGGGAATTTGTGCGGGTCTGCTGCGGTTGGCTTCACAGTGCAGGTTTCGCAGTATTATGGAGCGCGTCGGGAGGCGAAGGCGCGGAGTGTTTTCCGTCAGGGTGTTGTGTGTGTGGCGGCGCTTGCTGTGCTGCTGGGGTTGATCGGCATGGCGATTCATCGCAGTCTTCCGGTGTGGCTCGGCGGAACGCCGGAGATTCTCTCCGGTGCGTCATCCTATTTTCTGATCTATTCGGCGGCGGTGCCGATTGCGGCGCTTCTGAATCTGAGCTGCGGGGCGCTGCAATGTTCCGGCAATATGTCGGTGCCGGGCATGATTCTTGTCCTGATGTGCGGAATGGATGTCGGCTACAACTATCTCTGCATTTTTCCGGCGCGCCGGCTGCATGGCTTCTATATGCCGGGACTGGGGCTCGGCGTCACGGGCGCAGCGCTTGGAACGCTGTTTGCTGAAGCTACGGCAGCTGCGATTTGTCTGATCTATATTTTGCTGCATTCGGAGCTTCTGATTTCCCATTATTATCGCGACGCATCGGTGCGTCAAAATCCGTCCTGTCCTGAGAAGGAGGCTCTTCCCCGTGAGGAAGCGACGGGTAAGGATCAACCGTCCGGTGCCAGCACTGATTTTGACGGGAAGGCGGAGCCGTTCTTCCACCTGCACGATATTCAGATTGCCGTGAGGATTGCTCTTCCTGTCGCGCTGCAGTCGGTAGTGCAGAACGGCGCACAGATTATCTCGACGCGGATCGTCTCTCCGCTGGGAACGACGGCGATCGCGGCCAATTCTCTTTCCGTCACGGCGGAGAGTCTCTGCTATATGCCGGGATACGGCATCGGGTCCGCCGCCACCACCCTGATCGGGCAGTCGGTCGGCGCCGGCAGAAAGGATCTGGTGAAGCGGCTCGGCTGGCTCACTACGCTGTTTGGCATCGCGATCATGGCGGTGAGCGGCGCGTTCATGTATCTGTGCGCGCCGGGGATGATCGGAATTTTGACGCCGGATCCTGCCGTGCGGAGCCTTGGTGCGGCTGTCCTGCGCATCGAGGCATTCGCCGAGCCGATGTTCGGTGCTTCCATCGTGGCGAACGGTGTGTTCCGCGGTGCGGGGGACACGCTCATTCCGTCCTGTATGAGCCTTGTCAGCATGTGGGCAGTCCGACTCCCGCTTGCCGCCTTCCTTGCACCGCGCATTGGACTGCGCGGTGTCTGGACCGCGATGGCGATTGAACTTACCTTCCGCGGCATCCTCTACCTTGCGCGTCTCGCCGGGCGGCGCTGGACACATTGTCCCTAAGGAGTTTACTTGTTCGGGACAATTTTTGTCCCAAACAAGCTAAACTCCTTAGGGACAATATGCTATGATCACCACAAAAGGAGTGGACGTCGTATGTGCGGGATTTGCGGATATATCAGCAGGACAGTGATCGGGCGGGAGCAGCTCTCGCGGATGAATGACACGATGAAGCACCGCGGGCCGAATGACGCGGGGGTGGAGCTGTTTGAGGCGGCCGGCGGGTATACGGTTGGTCTCGCGCAGCGGCGTCTGTCGATTCAGGATTTGTCGCCGCTCGGGCATCAGCCGATGGCGTCGGCGGACGGGCGGCTCGAGGTGGTTTTCAACGGGGAGATTTACAATTTTCTGGAGCTGAAGAAGGAGCTTTCGGAGTATCCGTACCGGTCGTCATGCGACACGGAGGTGATTCTGGCGGCGTATCTCCGGTGGGGCATCGGGATGGTGGACCATCTGGGCGGGATGTTCGCCATCGCGCTGTTTGACCGGCAGGAGCAGGCGGTGTATTTTCTGCGGGACCGGATCGGGAAGAAACCGCTTTATTACACGTTTTATGACGGCAGTCTGGTGTTCGGCTCGGAGCTTAAGCCGCTGATGGCGGCGCCGGGTTTTCCGGGAGATCTGCGCCAGGATGTGCTGCCGCGGTATCTTTATCAGGGGTACATCAATGCGCCGGATACGATTTTCGCGCACACGTACAAGCTGGAGCCGGGCTGCTGGATGAAGGTGGCGCTGACGGGTGCGGCGGCAAAATCCGGTCTGTCGGAGGCGTCCGCCGAGCTTCACCGGTACTGGGATGTCGCCGGGGTCTACCATGCAAAATCCGCGGATCCGGTCGAGGATTATGGCGAGGCGAAGGATGGATTGCGCGCGGAGCTTCGGCACGCGGTGAGCGAGCGGATGATCGCGGATGTGCCGCTTGGCGCCTTTCTGTCGGGCGGATATGACTCGTCGCTGGTCTCCGCGGTCGCGCAGGAGCTGGCGATGGAGCAGACGGGCCGGCCTCTGAAGACGTTCTGCATCGGGTTTGATGAGCCGGCCTATGACGAGTCGCCGTTCGCGGAGAAGGTCGCGGCACATCTGGGAACCGACCATACGACCATGAAAATCGGGGAGAAGGATATGCTCGATCTTGTGGAGAGTGTTCCTCGGTATTTTGACGAACCCTTTGCGGACTCGAGCGAGATCCCGACGATGCTGGTGAGCAGTCTTGCGAGAAAGCAGGTCACGGTGGCGCTGTCCGGCGACGGCGGGGATGAGTTTTTCTGCGGCTACAACATTTATGCAAAGCTGCATGAGGCGCAGCGGCTGGATGCGCTCGGCGCGGCGGCACACATGGCCGGCAAAATCAGCGGCCTTGGCCGTCACTATTCGTTCCGGGTCCGGGTGATTGCGGAGAACCGTGACCCGGAGACGAAGACGCAGTTTCTGTCCGGCAATTATGTGAGCCGCGCCTATCGCATGTGCGGTGTTTCCGAGGCGGATGGGCGGGCAGTGCTGCCGGCGGGCTATCCGTTTGAGTCGCGCTACGGCGTGAAGGACTGGCAGATCCGCCGGATGCTGCTCGACATGGATACCTATCTGCCGGGCGATATTCTCTGTAAGGTGGACCGCGCGTCGATGAAGTATGCGCTGGAGACGAGATGCCCGATCCTTGATCCGGCGGTGATGGAGTATTCCTTCCGGATTCCGCATCGGTTCAAGTATGACGGGAAGGACAAGAAGCATATTTTGAAGGACCTTGCCCGCGACTATATTCCGGGAGAGCTGCTGGACCGGCCGAAGAAGGGCTTCTCCGTGCCGCTCGACAAGTGGCTCAGGGGACCGCTCCGCACGCAGCTCCTGGATTTTGCGCGGGAGGAGAGACTCCGGGCGCAGGGGCTGTTCGACGCGGCCTACACGCATGCTTTTGTGGCGCAGTATCTCGCGACGGGCGACCGCGGCGCGATGTCCGGTGAGAATTACTCGAAACTGATCTGGAGTTTTTTCGTCTTCCAGCAGTGGTATGAGGCGTATCTGGGAGGTTCAGAAAGGCCAGAGGGGTGAATCCTCTGGTATGCGGTGCGTGAGCACTATTGTGCAGTATCGACGCTGAAGGAAAAACATGGGAACGAGGATAGGCCGTGTGGCAGGTCTTGCTATGACCTGCCCAGAATTTTCCGGCCGGTCCGGCGGACGAGGCCGGGCAGACCACTGTTTCTTCTGGCGCGTTCCGCAGCTTCCTGCTGCCGTCTGGTAAGGACGGCCTCGTGGACAGCGGCGATCTTTCGGAGAAACTGCGTCTCATCGTTCATCCAGGGATTGACCTCATACCGCTCTGCGTAGATCACGGGGAGCATTCGCTCGATGAGGTAGGCCTCGGCCGGGAAGCCGGGCGTGAGGGTGTAATTCATCAGCCGGTTCAGATTGCGGTAGAAGACGGGCGGGTGCTGGCGGATCTGATCCCGGGTCAGAATGTAGCAGGCGCCGGGCGAGAATTCGACGTATCTTGGAAGGACCGGATCGCGGTAGATAAAGGTCAGGAGTTCGTCGTAGGTGCCAAAATATTCCCAGAGGTGCGTCGGCTGATCCATGTACCAGCTGGTGTTGCGCTCGAGAAAATGGCTCTCGGTCGCCAGAAAAGCGATGGAGCAGGCATCCTGCCTGTTGCCGTGCTTATGGCGATTTGCTGCAGTGCACTGTTGTGCAGAGATATTGACTGGTATGGTCTCACCGCCGTGCCACTGCGGTGGAATAGCGGAGGGATCCGCGGATGGTTTGGCATACCTTGCGCGGGCAGCTCGTTCCTCATAGAGATAAGTGAACCAGGTGTTGCCACACACGCGGTCCATGTATTCGGCCGACACATGGCGTCCAATCATGTTGCCCTTGCCGGTCAGCACGAGGGGAGGCAGCGCATCGTAGTGCGCAGCAAACCATGCAAAATAGGTGGTGATGTTGTGACCTGTGTTTGGCACAAAAGAAACGCGGTACCCGCCATACTGCAGCTTCTGCGGCGTCGCGCCGTCGTCGGAGCAGTCCACGATGGCATAATTGTCCGGGCGGCAGTAGGAGAGCAGCTGATCCGGTACGGTGTTGTAATTGTGAATCAGAAAAAACGCATCTGACTGCGCCATGGCAATTATTTTGGTCCTTTCTGTTATTTCCTCTATATCTGAAGGAGTCGTTCTGACTGCAATTTCCGTTTTTTACCGTTTGTCTGACACGAATCTCTGCGGCTCCGGTCAGATGCCCGGGTTCTGTCACCGCACACGCTCGAACTGCTGATTTTCCACGCGGTATACGGCATCGCATTTCTCGATGGTGGTGAGGCGGTGGGCGACAATGATCAGAGTTTTCCTGCCGTGGAGCTGTTCGATGGCATCCATGATGGCTTTCTCCGTGTCGTTGTCGAGGGCGCTGGTCGCCTCGTCAAAAATCATGATCTGAGGGTCATTATAAAGGGCCCGGGCGATGGCGATGCGCTGGCGCTGGCCGCCGGAAATGCGCATGCCGCGCTCGCCGATGCAGGTGTCAAGACCCTCCGGAAGGCTGCGCACATAGTCGTCGAGCTGCGCCTCCTGCAGGACATGCCAGATTTTGCCGTCGTCGATTTTGTCCGGCGCGATGCCGTAGGCGATGTTGGCACGGATGGTGTCATCGAGCATGAACATGAGCTGCGGGACGTAGCCGATGTCCGCGTACCAGCCGGGCAGATTCGTGCTGATGTCCATGCCGTCCACGGTGATTTTGCCGGCGCGCGGGCGGAGCAGGCCGAGGAGAATATCGACAGTGGTGGATTTGCCGGCGCCCGAGGGGCCGATGAGACCGATGGACTTGCCGATCGGAATGTCGAGTGTGGCGTCCCTCAGGATATCCGTCTCTGTGCCGGGATAGCGGTAGGTGATGCGGTCGAGAACGACTTCCTTCTGGAACGGGAGCGGGGCGATCGTGTCGGCGCCCTCGAACTTGTCGTCGATTCTGACGTCATGGGAGTGGAGAATGATGTCCTCGACGGCGTTGAGGGAGGGCGTGTAGTACGCGATCTGGTTGACATAGTTGGCAATCCGGTTGGCACTCGGCATGATGCGCATCGCCACATACGCCAGGATGGTCATGCGGCCCATCATGGGGCCGATGTCAGCGGTATCCCCGAGAAAAATGCCGACCATGAGCAGGATGCCGGTGACCATGACCGTCTCGATGGAGAGGCGGGGAATGTTGTTCATCGAGGACTGGGCGACCTGAATTTTGCAGAGCTTACTCGCCGAGTTGTCGTACTGATCGACAAAATATTTCTCCCGGTTGAGAACCTTGGTCTCTTTCATGCCATTCATGGCCTGCATGAGCCATTTTGTGACATTCGCGTTGTTCTGCATGACATCATTGCCGTAGCGGCGCAGAATCGGTCCGAAGACCTGTTTGTTGATGAGAAGGATCAGGGCGACGACGCAGGCCATGATCAGCGTCATGCCGGGACTCATCGCCAGGGAGAGGCAGAACAGGGCGATGAAAACGGCCGCCTCCGTAAACAGCTGCAGATAGGTCAGCAGCAGGGAATAGGTGCCGGCGACATCGCTGCAGACATGGCGGATCATCAGCGGCGTGCTCGCGTCGAGGAAAAATTCGTACGGCCGGTCCACGTAGTCCTTGAAAACCGCGCGGCTGGTCAGGTACTGACCGCGGTACACGAAGCGGTACTGTGCGTAGTACATGAGGTAGAGGTAGAGATTCTTCACAATATAGATGATGATGATCGCGGTGATGATCAGCATCAGGAAGCCCTCTGTGGACGTCAGGTGAAGAAGGTTGTAGACGAACCGCATATAGCGGTTGCCCAGGACGGCAGCCGGGTCCATCGCGATCTCAATGACCGGGAGAAGGAGCGAAGTGCCGATGGTCTCCAGCCCTGCGCCGGCTACCATCATGAGCAGCAGGATCACGATCAGCCGCCGCTGATGCTTTGACAGGACCTTGAGTAATCTTCGAAAAGTTTTCATCTGGATTGATTCCTTATATAATCTTTCGCCGTATTCATGGTATGATGCCGTGGTCAACGGATGAATATCCTTGCACTGGCATCATCATATCATACTAACAGGAAAGAATTTATGAAAGCGGAATATCTGATTGTCAATCGGGAAAAAGAAGTGATCGCGGCGGTATATGAAGACCGTCGGCGCGCGGACGCCGCGCAGCTCGAGGAGGACATCCGCAGCGGCCGCGTCGAGAATCTCCACCTGGCGCAGGAAACGGAATACGTTGCCGCTCAGTACAACCTGGCGACGGAAGAGCAGCAGGACGTGCGGATCTGGGCGGACAGCGTGCTGCCGCTGATTGAAGACCGAAGCCCGGAACCCAGCAGAACGGAGGACATCCGCTTCCTGCACATGATGAAGGATTTGAAAAACTGAGGGCTGGCGGAATTGTCCCTGACAAGTTTAGCCTGTTTGGGACAATTTTTGTCCCAAACAGGCTAAACTTGTCAGGGACAACCCCGGCTTTCTTTCCATTCTGCTTTGCGGTAAAATCAACTGAGCTGCATGGTTCAGCCGGTCTGCAGGAGCTGCGGGCTGGCTTTTGCTGTATCGGGAATGCGCCGCGGCGCGCAGGGCCCGGCGGAAGGACGGCTATGTTTAGTTATGATGATTACCGGGAGATTCTGCGGCTGATCAAGTCGACAGGGCTTGCTGCGGATTACGGTGAGGCGATAAACCGGGATGCCTTTATTATTATGCGCCACGATGTGGAGTATTCGGTGGACCGGGCGTACGCTCTGTCGAAGGTGGAGGAGGCGGAGGATTTTCACTCGACGTATTTCTTCCAGTGGACGAATAATTCTTATAATATTCTGTCCCGCAAGAATCGGGATATCATCACGGATATGCACGAGCGGGGGCAGAATATCGGCCTGCACTTCGCGCTGAACGGGATGACGGATATGAATCTGATCCGGGAGCGGATCCGGCAGGAAATGGATATGCTGAGCGATATGCTCGGCTTCGAGATCCGATGGTTCTCGATTCACCGACCGTCTCCGTCTGTGCTGGCGGAGAATATCAAGCTGCCGGGCATTCTCAACGCGTATCAGGACGAGTTCTTCACGTTCAATCCGAATGTGACGCCGGACACGCCGCTCAAGGTCAAGTATATGTCGGACGCCAATCACATCTGGCGCTATGGCTATCCGGACGCGGCAAACATAGGCGGGTATCGGAAGATTCAGATTCTGGTGCATCCCTTCGCCTGGACTGCGCATGGTTATGACAACGAGGAGAATTACCGCACGCTGATCGATGAGAAGTACACGGAGATGCTGGACTCGATCGATCATGAGTGCAAGGATTTTGCCGCGGTCCGGTCAAAATTCGAGACGGTGCCGAGCGAGCTGCGCCGGCTAGCGGGTCAGAACAGATGACAGCCGGGAAGGATACACCGGCAAAAAAATATCGTGCCGCGCTATATATCAGCTCCATGACGCGCGGAGGCGCGGAGCGGGTTATGGCAAATCTCCTCTCCTGGCTCAAGGGTGCCGGATGGGATGTGACACTGGTGACACAGTACCGGAGGGAGAATGAGTATCCGGTTCCGGTCGGCGTTCCGCGCATTCTCTCGGAACTTACCCCGGAGGAGATAGCCCGCGGGCCGCTCGGACGGCTCCTGAATCTGCGGCGCCGTATCCGGAAGCTGGAGAAAATCTGGGATCAGATCAGGCCGGATCTTATCGTCGCGTTCAATGGCAAGAACAATATTATGGCGGTCCGGACCTCGCTCCGTGGGAATTACCCGGTAGCAGTGTTTGCAGTGAGCGATCCATCCATGGAGTATCCGACTGGGTTTGAGCAATTCGCGAGCCGCTGGGCGTACCGGCACGCCGACGGTGTGATTCTGACGACGCATCGCTGTATGGAGCAGTACGACGCCGGGATCCGTGCCCGGATGACGGTTCTTCCGACGCCCCTCGCAGAGCCGTTCCTATCAAAACCCGCTCCTTGGCCGAGACAGCACCGCGTCGTCGCTGTGGGGCGTCTCGACGACAACAAGAATCACGCCATGATGATGCGTGCCTTCGCGGAGACGGCGCCGGAGTTTCCGGACTGGACGCTTGAAATCTATGGTGACGGCGAGGACAGGGCTAAGCTCACGGAGCTGGCTGAGCGGCTGAACCGGGAGAAGGGACAGAGGATTTTTCTCAGAGGCAGAACCAGTGACGTTCCGGCAGCAATCCGTTCCGCGGCAGTGTTTCTCCTCTGTTCGGAGATCGAAGGTATGCCAAACTCCCTGCTCGAGGCAATGTCGCTCGGTCTCGCCGTCGTTTCGACGGACTGCCCGTGCGGAGGGCCGGCGGAGGTGATCCGTGACGGGGAGAACGGCCTCCTCATTCCGGTCGGCGACACAGAGGCGCTGGCCTTGGCACTCCTTCGCCTGATGAGAGATGAACAGCTCCGTGAGAGGCTCGGCCGCGCTGCGGTGAGAATCCGGGATACCAATGCGCCGGACGTCGCCATGAAGTCGTGGGAGATATATCTTGCGGGTCTTGCGGAGAAGAACAGAAACCAGACAGATCTATGACCAGAAAACAGGCAGCGAAGACAATTGCATTCCTTGCGCTCACGCTCGCACTTCTCGTGATGCTCACCTATATGCTGCGGACTAACGGCGCGGTGAAGGATCGTTTTGCCGGATTCTATGCGGAGAAGAAAAATTCCATCGATGTGATTATGATCGGATCAAGTCCGGTGTTTCCCTATTATTCCGCGCCACAGATGTATGGCGAGGAGGGAATCACGGCGTATCCGCTCTCCACGAATTCCCAGCGGCCGGTGGCCGAGCTCTATCTCGCGAAGGAAGCGCTCAAATATCAGCAGCCGGATCTCCTCGTGTTTGAGGTCCGTATGTATACTAGCAGCGAGCGGTATCTGACTGAGAACATGGCCTACACTCGCGGTGTCACAGATAATCTCAGATACTCGCCGAACCGTGTGAAGACCGTTCTGGCTATGCTGGACGAGTCCGATGTGGAGGAGGGATTCGCGCCGGATGACGAAGACCGGAAGGTGTATACGTACCTCTTTGACATCTTCAAATATCATTCCAACTGGCGGTCCCTGAAGGACGCAAAACAGTGGAGGATGGTCTTCTTCCGTCTCCGGGATCCGCTGAAAGGCTTCGAGAGTTCCGCTGAGGTAGGACCCTGTGCTCTGACGGATTATTCCGGCGTGACGGAGGAGAAGGAAATTCCGGCGACGCAGGACAAACGTCTGAGCGAGCTGCTGGACTGGCTTTCCGAGAATCATCTGAAGGCACTGTTCCTCGTCTCCCCCTATGCAGAGTCGGAGGAGGAAGCAGAGGAATTCAACTACATTGAGCGCCGCGTGACCGCGGAAGGACAGGATTTCCTCGATCTCAACGATTACTATGAGGAGATGGGTCTCGACGGCGCGGAGGATTTCAGTGATTACGGAGTCCATGTGAATGCGGTGGGATCCGGGAAGGTCACGTCCTTCTTCGGAAAGTATCTGAAGGAACACTATGATCTCACAGATCACCGCGCAGATCCGTCGTATTCCGGATGGGACGATGCCTATGAGAACTGGAAGAGCGACAGCGCGGAGAAAATCGCGGCGGTGAAGGAGCATGTCCGCACCGGGACATATGCGGAGGAAAACTAATGTGCGGAATAGCCGGACTTGTCGGTTTCGGCCCTGACGGGCGGCAAAATATCGAGCGGATGAAGGCGCGGATGGCACATCGGGGACCGGACGCGGACGGGACCTGGGTCTCTGAGGATGGCAGCGTGGTGCTGGGCCATCAGCGCCTTGCAATCCGGGACCTCTCCGCGGCGGGAGCGCAGCCGTTTGTCTCTGCGTCCGGGCGATCCGTGATCGTCTATAACGGCGAAATCTATAACGGCGACGAGGTGAAGCGGGCGCTTGCGGACGCCGGATGGCGTGGAAGCTTCCGCAGCACCTGCGACACGGAGGTGCTGATCGAGGCGTGCGAATGGCTCGGTGTGGAACGGACTCTGAAGCTGTGCCGCGGCATGTTCGCGTTCGGACTCTTCGACCTTGAACACGGCACGCTCACGCTGGCGAGAGACCGGGCAGGGGAGAAGCCGCTGTACTACGGCTGCGTCACAAATCCGGAGGGAAAGGCTGCGTTCGCGTTTGCATCCGACCTGGGGAGTATTGCGGCGATAGAGGGCTTTTCTGCGCCGGTCGATCGGGGTGTGCTCGACATTTATTTTGAACACGGCTATATCCCCGCGCCGTATTCAATCTATGAGGGGATCCGCAAGCTTGTTCCCGGAACCATTCTCACAGTGAAGCTTGGGGCGCAGGGCAGCGCCGCGGGGAACCCGGAGACAGCGGAGGAATGGGAGAGACGCTCTTCTGTCAGGACCTACTGGTCCATGCGGGAGGCGGCGCTCCGCGGAAGAGAGCATCCCTTCGAGGGGAGCTTTTCAGAGGCATCACAGGAGCTGGAGCGCAGGCTCCGCGAAGCCATCCGCGGCCAGTCGGAGGCGGATGTTCCGCTGGGCGCGTTCCTCTCCGCCGGGATTGACAGCAGCACGATCGTGGCACTGATGCAGACCCAGTCGGAGCGGCCTGTCCGCACCTTTACCATCGGCATGGAGGACCCCGCCTACAACGAGGCGGACGCCGCAGCCAGGATCGCACGGCACCTCGGAACCGAACACACAGAGCTGAAGATCTCGGAGAAGGATGCGAAGAGCGTGATTCCGCTTCTCCCGAAGATGTTCGCAGAGCCGTTTGCGGATTCAAGCCAGATTCCTACCTATCTGGTGAGCCGGCTCACGAGGCAGTATGTCACGGTTTCGCTCTCCGGGGATGCCGGCGACGAACTGTTCTGCGGATACACGACTTATGCCTCGGCGGAGAGGGTCTGGAGACGCTGTCAGCGCATACCGCGTCTGCTCCGGCGGGCCGGAGGGAGCATCGTACTGCACAGCCCGCTCCGCCGGTTCCCCGCGCTTGCCGTGGAGAGCCGTCTTCTGGCGGCGGACTGCCCGGAGGATATTTACCGGCTCTCGTTTAGGACGGATGAAAGAACCGCAGGCATCGCGCTGGAGCATCCGGGATATCCGTACGCCTACACAGTAACTAGCCGGGATGAACTCGGGGAGGTGAACAGGGACATCATGCTGATGGATGCAGACATGTACCTCCCGGACGACATTCTGGTGAAGGTCGACAGGACGTCCATGGCAGTTTCCCTCGAGTCGAGAGTCCCGATGCTGGATCGGGATGTCTGCGAATTTGCCTGGACTCTTCCCATCAGCTATCTGCGCGCGGAGCACCCCAGTCGGGCGGACGGCACGGTTGACGCCAGAGGAAACCGCCTGGGAAAACTCGTGCTGCGGGACATTCTGTACCGATACGTTCCAAGGGAACTAGTGGATCAGCCGAAGAAAGGCTTTGCCGTGCCGCTGGCGCGCTGGCTCCGGGAGCCGGAACTGCGTCAGTGGGCAGAGGCACTGCTCTCGCCGGAGCGCATCCGCAGGGAGGGATACCTCGACGCGGAGGTGGTCTCCTCTCTCTGGAATGAGTATACTGAGAGCGGAGTCTGGCGGGCGCAGATCTGGTATATTCTGATGTTCGAGGCCTGGCTGGAGAGTGTCCGGCGGTGAGCGGCAGCGGTTTACGGCGTGGTGCCGGGGCACCGCGCTGCATTTCATGAAATTCCGGGGGCGGGAGAACCATGCAGAAAACAGAATCTTATATCCCGGCTCCTATACCGGAACCGGAACAGACGGATACGATTTCGGTCGCGGTGGCGGTCTACAATACAGCCCGTTATATGAAGCGCTGTGTGGAGTCCCTGCTCGCGCAGACCTACCGGAATCTGGAAATCATTCTGGTGGACGACGGGAGCACGGATGAGAGTCCGGCGCTATGCGATGCATATGCCGCAGCAGACCGCCGCGTCCGGGTGATCCACAAGAAGAACGGAGGACTTGCCTCCGGGCGGAACGCGGGAATCGAGGCGGCAACCGGAACTTACATTGCGTTTCTTGACAATGACGACTGGGTGGACGCGGACTGCTACGAGCGAATGCTCTCGGCGATCCGGACCTTTCATGCGGATGTCGCCGTGTGTCGCTACCGGCAGGTCTATGACGACCGCGTGTTGGATGAATCCCGGGATCTTGTCTATTTCGGAACCCTGGCGGATGGGCTGCGTGAATATATCTGGGAAACCCCTGAGATCGAGATCCAGAACGCAGCCTGGAACAAGCTGTACCGCAGGGATTTCCTCGGGAGTCTGCGCTTCGACGAGTCGCGCTGGTATGAGGATATCCTGTATACCACGAAACTGCTGTCAAAACAGGGCATGATCGCGGTGCTGGATCACGCCTCGTATAACTATTACTGTACCCGGGAGGGGAGCTACATGAATCAGGGATTCAGTCCGCGGATTCTCACGGATCTCATCCCGGATTTCCGGGACCGGTCGGAATATCTGCGCGGCATCGGGAGAGAAGATCTCGCGGCAGCGGCGGATTACTGGTTTCTGAAGCGGCTTCTGATCTATTACACCGCGGCGGAGCGTTCGAATCTGCCCTCCGGGGAGAAGAGGAAGACGCTTGAGAAGCTCCGGGAGGAGATACTTGCGGAGAGACCGCATTTTGACGCGGCGTATGCCTTTTCGGAGGCCAATCCGCATGAGCGGCAGAAGATGGAACTTTTCCTCAGGTCTCCGCGTCTTTACAGTGCCTTCATGAGCGTCAACGACCGGATCGTGATTCCCTGCAAACAGAGATTCCTGCAAAGGAGACAGAACAGAACATGAACAGTACGCTGATCGGAGGATGCGGCTTCCTGGGAACCAATCTCGCGGCAGCCCTGGCGGCGCGCAGTGGCAGCAGAAAAGGCGGTGCACCGGATGTCATCACCGTGGTCGACCGGAAGGAGGAGTATTTTCAGCATATTCTGGAGATGAGACTTCCGGGAGTGCGGTTCCTTGAGGGGGATTTCCGGCCTGACACGGATTTTGACAGACAGGTGAAGGGCGCGGATGTGGTCTATCATCTGGCTTGCACGACGATTCCGGGTACATCCAATCAGAATATCCCGGAGGAACTCGAGGCCAATGTCATACCCACGGCGAGGCTCCTGGACGCCTGCGTGCGGCAGCATGTCGGCAGGGTTGTGTTTCTCTCCTCCGGCGGCGCGGTCTACGGAAAGAAGGGAGCCTGTCCGGTGCGCGAGGATATGGTCACCTATCCAATCAGCTCGTATGGAATCCAGAAGGTGACGATCGAGAAGCTCTTGTATCTGTACCGCTATCAGGAGGGACTCGACTACCGGGTGATCCGGCTGGCCAATCCGTACGGGCCATACCAGAGGCCGAACGGGAGACTGGGGGTAGTGACGACGTTCATCTACCGGGCGCTGACTGATCATCATCTGGAGGTCTACGGCGACGGGTCGGTGGTCCGGGACTTCCTATACATCGATGATGCAGTGCGGGGAATCCTGAACATTGTGGACGGGGAGAGCGATCTGCGGGTTTTCAACCTGGGGTCCGGACACGGAACGAGTGTTGCCGAGGTGATCGAGGCGGTCCGCAGGACGGTATATCCGGATCTCACAGTGGACTATATCGCAGGAAGGCCCACGGACGTGCCGGCCAATTATCTTGATATCAGCAGGTATGAGAGCATTTACGGATGTCTGTATCCGATTTCCCTGGAGGAAGGCATACGGCGGACGGCGTCGTTTCTTGAGAGCAGAATCCGGAGTTCCTTCCAATGAGAAGTGTTACAGGAGGCAGTTTTGATCATAGTGCAGTTGTCGGGCGGACTCGGCAATCAGATGTTTCAGTACGCTCTGTACCTCGCGCTCGACGCGGAGGGCAGGGAGGTCCGGATCGATGAGGTAACGGAATATGACGAGCGGGAGAAGCAGCGCCACCCGGAGCTGGTGGAGGATTTTGGCGCGCAGCTTCCCTCCTACCGCATCGCCACGCGGGAGGAGATTGTGGCGCTGACGGATTCCTACATGGATTTCCTGTCGAGGGTGAGGAGAAAGCTGACCGGACGGAGGACAAAGCTCTATGCGGAGCGGAAGCCGTACGTGTTTGATCCCGCGGTGCTCGGACTCACGGAGGCGTATCTCACCGGATGCTGGCAGAGCGAGCGGTATTTTGCCGCTGTGCACCAGGAGGTGCGGCAGGCGTTTTCCATGGACGGCGTGCGGCTCACCGGCCGGAGGCGGGAGTATGAGAGGATGATTCTGGCCGCGGATGGCGCTGATGTTCGGCTGTACTGCGGGGAAGATGGACCGCGGCAGGGCGCTTCCGCGGAAGGCGCGCTTCGCCCTGTCCCGGTCAGCGTTCACATCCGGCGCGGCGATTATCTGAACCGGCAGGATATCTACGGCGGCATCTGCACGGAGGAGTATTACCGCAGGGCGATGGCGCAGATGGAGGAGGCGCTGCGGAGACGCGGGGAGAGGCCGCAGTATTTTGTCTTCACGAACGATCCCGACTGGGCGGAGGAGCACTTCGCGGGAAGCGGCGCCGTCGTCGTGCGCGGGGAGGGGAAGCCGGATGGCAGCGGCATCGAGGATATGAAGCTCATGAGCCTCTGCCGTCACCACATCATCGCGAACAGTAGCTTTTCCTGGTGGGGATCCTGGCTCTCGCGGGAGGAAGGGCGTCTGGTGATGGCGCCGCCGCGCTTTATCAATACGTCGGACGGCACGGATATGCTGCGGGACGATATGATCGTCATCCAATAAAGAATCCCCGCTGTGATAGCTGCGGCGCCGCTTCACAGGAGTGCGGATCTGTATCATTGATATGAAAATGATGTGGGAATTGATATGGAAATCCGGGTGTGTTTTCTGAAAGGACAGAACTTATGGCAGAATACAGAAACGGCAGACTTCAGCTGCCGAATGTGACGCTGGCGGCCATGACCAGCGTGAATATCCGGGCGACCGTGAAGGCTCTCGCATACAGCTGCCGGAAGATAGATTTTGGCGTGGTGACATTCATATGCCACAAGAAGCCGTATTTTCTGCCGAAGTATATCGAGTATCAGCATATCGACAAAATTGATGAGATCGACAAGTTCAATTACGATATGATTTATGAGATGTACCGGTATATCCACACGGATTTCTGTCTGCTGGTGCACGCGGACGGATTCGTGGTGAATCCGGATTCCTGGCGGGATGAATTCCTGGATTATGATTACATCGGCTCGCCGTTTCCCATCCCGCCCGCGGATGATCACATCACCTACCGAGACATCAACGGAGAGCTAATCCGCGTCGGGAACAGCGTTTCGATCCGGAGCAGGCGGCTTCTGGAGTATCCGGCCAAGGCCGGGATTCCGTTTGAGGCGGACCACGGGTTCTTCAATGAGGACGGATTCATCTGTGTGAAGAACCGGCACCGGTTCCTGGCGGCCGGCATGACCTATGCACCCTACGAGGTGGCAAAATACTTCGGACAGGAGAATCATCTTCCGGACATGGACGGCATCCGGCCGTTCGTCTTTCACAAGTGGATGGGACCGAATGCGGAGTATCCGAACTGGATTCCGAAAAATCACTATGTCAAGAAGATCTGCGACAAGCTGGATCTGATGGATTAGGCCGGGGGTATCGTAATGGTCTATGATTGCTTTCAATTCTTCAATGAACTCGATATTCTGAAGCTGCGGCTTCATATTTTGTCGGATGTGGCGGACCGGTTTGTGATCAGCGAGTCGACGGTGACGTTCTCCGGCGATCCGAAGCCGCTGTTCTACGAGGAGCACAAGGAGGAATTCCGCGAGTTCGCGGACCGGATCATCCATGTCGTGGTGCGGGACACGCCCATGGACTGCGATGCCTTCGCGCGGGATCATCACCAGAAATGCGCGGTGATCCGCGGACTGGCTGACGCAAAGCCGGACGACATCGTGATTTTCTCCGACGTCGACGAGATCCCGAATCCGGACACGCTCCGGACGCTGCTCCCGCAGGTGGAGGACGGGCGGATCTATATGCTCGCGCAGCGGCTCTTCTACGGCTGCCTCAATCTGGAGGACGTTTCCGGCAACAATCTCTCCGTCACGGGAGAGTTTGAGGGTGCAAATCCGCGCCGCTGGCTCGGGACCAAGGTCTGCCGGCGCAGCATGCTCGACATCTATACGATGGAGCAGTTGCGCGACGCGGCGCAGAAGGCTGTCGGAGTGCGCGTGGACAACGGCGGCTGGCATTTCTCCTACATGGGCGGCGGGCGTGACGAATCGATGGAGGAACGCATCCGCTACAAAATCCGCAGCGCCGCTCATCAGGAGCTCAACAACCGCCGCACGCTCTTCGAGGTGGGCAGCAAAATCCGCAGCCGCCAGGATCTCTTCGGCAGGGACAGCCGGATTGTCGTGGCGAGGATCGACGATTCCTATCCGCAGTATCTGCGCGACCATCTGGATGAATACCGGTATCTGCTCTATCAGGAGCCGAAGTGGTATCAGAAGGTCTGGGACAGAGTGAGCGTCGGCGCGGTGGAGACGCGCGCGAAGCTCCTTCAGAAGCTCAGAGGCTGAGGATGGCAGCGGAGATAAGAGAAGTATGATCGGCACAGAATTTCTGAAGGGACAGGGACTGGGAAACCGGCTGTTCTGCTATGTTTCTGCACGATGTATCGCGCTTGACCACGGGCAGACGTTCGGCACGGCGGGGCAGCAGTTTTTTCATGCAGAGCATCTGGATGTGGATCCCGGGACGCCAATCCCGGAGGAAGAGCGGTGCGTATTCCAGCGCTATGACGAGGCGGAGGAGCGGATTATTCTCCGGGACAGCGTGCATGATCTGACACATGGCTGCTACATCGCCGGCGCGGATCCGGTGCTGTGTCCCGGCGGAGGTAGCAATTTCTCTTCGCCGGTCCGCCGACCCTCCGGCACAGCGGAGCGGCATGGCGGGCAGGCGGAGCACGGCAGGAGCGATGATGCGATGCTGCGGAGGGCCGGCGTGCCGGATTTTTCGCGGGATCTCCTGATCTACGGGAACCTGCAGGACGAGTCGTATTTTGGCGCGCACAGGAAGGAGATCCGGCAGTGGCTCCGGGTGAAGCCGGCGTATGAGTCCGGGGAGTTCACAGCGGAGGATCTGTGCGTCATCAATGTGCGGGGCGGTGAGTACGCGGACGACGAGGCATTATTTCTGCGTCGCAGGTACTATCTCGATGCCTGCAGACTGATGCAGGGATATTATGACGGGGTCCGGAGCAGCCTGCCGGGCGGGACGTCGCTTCCGGAGCGGCTGAGGTTCCTTGTGGTCACGGACGACGAGGAGGCGGCGCACCGGCTGCTGCCGGAGTTTGCGGTGCATCATTTCGGACCGGAGAAGGATTATGTCACGCTGAAGAATGCCCGGTATCTCATCCTGTCCAATTCCTCCTTTGGCTTTTTCCCGGCTTACACCAGCGAGACGGTCCGGCGGATCATTGCGCCGAAGTACTGGGCGCGTCACAACAGCTCGGATGGTTTCTGGGCCTCCGAACAGAACATTTATCAGGAATTTCTGTATCTGGGCAGGGACGGCAGGCTCTGCACACCGGAGCAGTGCCGGAAGGAGCTGTCGGACTGGAGAAGACGAGCACAGGCGCAGGGGATCTTCGACCGCGTGCCTGCGTCGGAGGGAGATCCGGAGGTGGAGAAGCTGAGGAGACAGCTCGCGCGGAAAAGGCTCCTTCACAGGGCGCTCTGGAAAGCGGAGCGCGCGGTGAATCCGCGGCTTAAGGGATCGAAGGATTGATGGTTCAGAATGCACGGGCAGCCGCGCCGCGAAAGCCTGATGCGCATGACACTGATAGCCGGAGAAGCTGCGCCTCATGTTGTACGGACAGCCGCGCCGCGAAGGTCTGACGCGCATGGCGCTGATGGCCGGGAAAGTCACGATTCATATTGTACGGGCAGTGCGGCCCGGGAGGATACTATGCCGAAGGTCAGCATCTGCATCCCCGCTTACGAAAACGCGGAGGGCATCCAAAAACTGCTCCGCTCCATCGAGGAGCAGACGTATACGGACTTTGAAGTCATCGTGTCCGATGATTCCCGGACCGGGGCCGTGGAGCAGGCGGTCCGGGCGGAGGCGGCGCGGCTTACAGTGCGTTATTTCCGTCATGACGCGCCGCACGGCGCGGCGGCCAACTGGAATGCCTGCCTTGATGCCGCACAGGGCGACTATGTCAAAATCATGCACGACGACGACCGGTTCACATTTCCGGACAGCCTTGCGTCCTTCGTGCGTCTCCTCGATGAGCATCCGGAGGCGGATCTCGCGTTCTCCGGGTCGAGGCAGGAGGTGTGGGGCAGGCGACCGGAGAAGAGAGGCCGTGGCGGGCGGCGCGGTCATGGTGCGGAATCCGGATCGGAGCACAGTGCCAGGGAGATATCCGGGCTGGAACAAGGCACCGATACGGAATGCGGAGCAGAGGAGACTCTCCGGGTCTACGACCGCGCGGCCGACGGGGCCTATATCCGGGATCTCAGACAGGACTGGCGGCTGCCCTATGCTGTCAATCAGATCGGCGCGCCGTCCGCGGTCATTGTCCGCCGGAGCGCGGTGCGGTTCGATGAGCAGCTCACCTGGATTGTCGACGCGGAGTATTACCTTCATCTGCTGTCAGGCAATCCGCATTTTGCCGCGACGGAGCGGCCGCTCGTCACCATCGCGGAGCACGAGGGCCAGCTGACGTCGAAGGTGAGCGGAGATGCACAGATCAACTGCCGCGAGTATGCCGCGGTATTCACACGGTATCATCTCGCGGACGATGCGCGCGCCGTGCGCGCCCTGGCGGATGTCTGGGCGCGATTCCACGCGCCGGCATCCTCTCTTCCGGACGGGACCGGGCTTTCCGCGGAGGCGTGGAAGGCGGCGTACCGGGAGGCGGCGGAGCGGGAGAGGCGCGCAGCAGGGAAGCGGCGCGCCGACACCAGGAGGTATCTGCTTGGCCGGGCAGTTGCTCCCTTCCGCAGGGCAGCCGACAGGGCGGCGGACCGGCTGGAACCGGTGCGGAGGGCGCTCATCGGTCTCTCCACGGCGCTCTTTTGGGCCGCGCTGCTCCTTGAGCTCATGGAAGTGATCGTAGATAAGAGCAATTACACCGAGCCGTTCATCAGCCAGGTGTTCCGGCTCACCTTCGTGCTCTTTTTCTGCCGCGTTCTGACGACAAAATACGATCGAAAGGAGCTGCGCTGGCTCCTTCCCGCGCTGCTGCTCGGTGTGCTTTCCTGGCGCTTCAGCGGCAGAAACGAGCTCCTGCGCTTCACGGTCTTCGTGGCGGCCTGCAGGGATATCAACAAGCGGACGATTCTGAAGGTGATGTTCTGGGTGACGACGCTTGGCTGCGCGGTGCTGGCGCTTCTGTCCGTGACAGGGGTCTACGGCATATTAAAGCTCACGGACGATTTCGGTCATGGAATGGAGACACGCTGGTGCTTCGGACTCGGCCATCCCAACGCCTGCCACTGCATGGCGGCCATGCTCTGCATTCTCGCCCTGTATCTGTGGCAGAACCGATTCCGCTGGTATCATTACCTGTGGTTTGCCCTGTTCAACGCCGTGCTGTACAGCCGGACAAAATCCAACACGGGATTTGCCATTCTGGGCTTTGCGCTGCTTCTCTCGGCGCTGCTGCATTACAGCCGGAGGTTCCGGGAGGGTGCGTTTCCCTACGTCTGTGCTGAGGTGCTCTTCGCACTCGCGCTGGTTTTCTCTGTCTCTGCGGCGGTCTTCGGCGTGTCCGATCCGCTGTTTGCGCGGCTCGACGGACCGCTGACCGGACGGATCAGCGCGCTGTATGATACGATCTTCCATGAGGGGACCCTGTACACCTGGACGCTTTTGGGAGCGCGCCGGAATCAGTATTATTTTGACATGGGATGGGTCCGCGTGGTCTACTGGTATGGCGTCATCCCGGCGACCATTATCTTCGCGCTGATCTTTGCGTTTCTCAGGCAGATCCGGAGGAACAGGGACAGCGCCGCGGTCATGATGATGACCTGCTTTATCATTTATACAGTGGTGGAGGCACATCTGGTGTCGGTCTTTCTGGCCAGAAATTATGCGCTGGTGGTATTCGCGGCATATCTGCCGCTTCTGTGCGGCAGTGACCGCACGGTGCCGGCGACAGGGGGGAAGGTATGAACAGCGGAAAAAACCGCGTGCTGCAGACCTATGGAATGTGGCTGCTCGACATGCTCGTCATTTTTATATCGTATATGCTGGCCATGCATTTACGGTTCAACCGCCGCAACGACTGGGGCAGCATCCGACTGCACTATATAGTGCTTGTCATTCTGCTGCTGACGGCGACGGTCTACAACTTCTTTCAGGACTGGAACCGGAACTTTCTGCGCCGGGGCTATTTCCGGGAGCTGATGGAGGTGCTCAAGTGCAACGCGATCCTGACGGTCACAATCTCGGTGGTCATCTTCGCGGCGCACTGGGGCATCTTCATCTCCCGCCTTGTGATTTTGTATTTTGCGCTCATTGATTTCGGCCTGATGCTGGTGTGTCATTATCTGGTCAAACAGCTGATGAAGCATTATCTCTCGGCGGATCACGCGGTCACGAAGGTGCTGGTGCTGGCTGAGCGCTACGAGTGCGAGAAGACGGTCCGCCGCCTCAGCCAGGAGATGGATGCGAGCTACCAGATCGTGGGCGCCGCCTACGCGGAGCGCAATCTGGAGTCGTGCGTCCGGGATGACAAGACCGTCGCGGGCGTGCCGTTCTTCGGCGGGATGAAGAATCTCACCGAGACGCTCACGCAGGTGCCGTTCGATGAGGTGCTCATCAACACGCCGGACATCTCCCAGCGCCAGATGAAGGATATCATCAACGGGTTTGAGGAGATGGGTGCCGTGGTCCACTATAATATGGAGCTTCCGGACACGGGGCGGGCGGTCACAAGCGTCGGCACCTTCGGCGATTACTCCGTCATCACCTACTCCATGTTCCGGACGAGCGCCAAGAAGCTCGTGATCAAGCGGTTTGTGGACATCATCGGCGGTCTCGTCGGCCTTGTTATCTGCGGCATCCTCATGCTGTTTCTCGGGCCCGCGATCAAGCTCGATTCCCCCGGACCGGTGTTTTTCTCCCAGGTCCGCGTGGGTAAGAACGGCCGCCGCTTCAAAATCTACAAGTTCCGCTCGATGTATCAGGATGCGGAGGAGCGTCTCAAGGATCTGCAGCGGGAGAATCAGATGAACGGTCTGATGTTCAAGATGGAGGACGATCCGCGCGTCACGAAGGTCGGTCACTTCATCCGTCGGACGAGTCTCGATGAGTTTCCGCAGTTTCTCAATGTGCTGAAGGGAGACATGAGCCTCGTCGGCACCAGACCGCCGACGGAGAAGGAATTTGAGCAGTACAACGAGCATTACCGCCGCCGCATCTCCATGACGCCGGGCCTGACAGGCCTGTGGCAGGTCAGCGGGCGCTCGGACATCACCGATTTTGACGAGGTGGTGAAGCTAGACCTCAAATATATCGATAACTGGAGCCTTTCCCTGGATTTCAAAATTCTGCTGCAGACCGTGGCGGTGGTGTTTACCGGGAAAGGGGCCGAATAGGGTTTTTGTGGCGCTGTGCGCCACAAAAACAAAGTTTCAGGCAATCCGGCTTTACCGGATTGTCTGAAACTTCCGGACAGTGTAAGACGGTGGGGCGCGTTTGCGCGCCAGAAACAACAGAGGAAAGTTATGGGGAAGTGCTCTGTCATTATTCCATACTGTGACGCGGCGGGAACGCTGCCGGACGCGGCGGAGTCGGTGCTGCGGCAGACGGACCCGGACTGGGAGCTGCTGCTGGTGGACAATGGCTCGCAGGACGAGGGTCCGGCGCTTGCGTCGAAGCTGGCGGCGCAGGATGGGCGGATCCGTCTGCTGACCTCGGAGAAGGGCGTCTCGCGGGCGAGAAACCGCGGACTTGATGCGGCATACGGGGAGTATGTCACCTTTCTTGACGCGGATGATGCGCTGCATCCGGAATTTCTGGCAATTCTGAGAAAGGAACTGGAGGAGACAGGTGCGGATTTTGCCGGGAGCGGATTTGCGATTGTCCGGGACAGGAGTGCATTTCCCAATGGAGAAATGCTGGCGGGAAGGAACGACAGCCGGTCGGAGAGGCCGGGGCCGTCGATGGAGAATAATAAGGGAGAAGGCTCTGCGGCAGACCATGATGCTGTCGGTCAGGATGGTGCAGTTCCTGCGGTCAGCTTCCGGGAGCAGACGGCGGAGACGTTTCTGAGGGAGGGTATCCTCGGAAACGACACCCGTGTCTGGAGCAAGCTGTTCCGGCGGGAGACGGTGGCGGGCACGCGGTTCCGGGAGGATCTCACGATCGGAGAGGACACGCTGTTTGTGCTGGAGCTTCTTCCCCGCGTGAAGAAAGCGGCCGTGACGAGGGAGAAGCTCTACTGGTATTACGATAATCCGGGAGGGGCGATGAACCGGCCTTTCGCGGAAAGCTATTTTGACCAGGTACGCTGCTGGCAGGAGGCGGAGCAGTTCACGGAGGAGCAGTTTCGCGCGCCCGCGGATGAACCGGAGCTTCGCGCGCGGTTCGCAGCGCGGCAGGCAGTCGGGATCTGCCTCACGGCATCCAAGCTCGCGCTTGCTGACGCAGAGACCCGGAGACGGATGGCGGACCGGACGGAGCAGATGCGCGGGCTGCTCCGGTCATGCTCCCGCACGCCCGGGATGGAGCAGTATCTTCCCGCCGGGTACCGGCAGAAGGTCCGTCTCTTTGCGGGAAGTCCGGCGCTGTATTTTGCCGCGTACGGTCTGTGGAAGAAGAGAACACGGCAATCGTGACCCGGCAGAGAATGAGAAGCCGCAGTGTTTGTGACCCGGCAGAGATGTGAGAAGCCGCGCTGTTTATGATCCGGAATCGGACCCAGAATCGGATCGGGAAAGCGGGGAAGCGGGCCGGGAAAGCGAGGAACCGGACTGACAGGCAGGGATGAAGACAGGATGGGTAGAACCAGATTAGCAGCCAAAAACATATTGTTCGGATACGTCGGGCAGCTCGCCACAGCAGTCCTCGGCTTTATTCTCAAGCAGGTTTTCATCACGCAGCTGGGAGATACGCTGAACGGTGTCAACGGTCTGTACACGGGCATTCTGTCGATGCTGAACATCGCGGAGCTCGGCGTCGGGACGGCGATGAACTTCGCCCTGTACAAGCCGGTCGCGGAGCAGGACCGGGAGAAGGTCAAGTCGCTGATGAGGGCGTACGCGCGGGCGTATCACACGATCGGCTTTGTGATCGCGGCTGTCGGGCTGGCGCTTGCGCCGTTTCTGCGTGTCTTCATCCGGGACCCGGGCAGCAACAGCTGGCGGGACCTGACCCTGTACTACCTCATCTTCCTGTTCAATACGGTCAGCGGGTATTTTGTCTCCTACAAATACAGTCTCTGCAATGCGGAGCAGAGAAATTATATTCAGACCAACATCGCGTCGGTGACAAAGCTCATCACGACGTCGGCGCAGATTGTGATTCTGGTCACGACGAGGAGCTTCTATGCATATCTGCTGACGGACATGTTCGTGCAGCTCGCGCAGAAATTCTTCGTGAACTGGTATCTGAACCGGCGCTATCCGTATCTCACCGAGAAAAACGCGGCGCCGCTCGATCCGGGTGAATCCAGGATGATCCGGACCAAGGTGAAGGCGCTCATCTGGATGAAAATCGGCGATGTGGCGAGAACGCAGACCGATTCCCTCATCATTTCTTCCTTCATCGCGGTCGAGACGTCCGGCTTTGTGGACAATTACAATCAGGTCATCAATTCCGTCGCCAATTTTGCCCATATCATTTTCAACTCGCTGGTGTCGGGGCTCGGCAACGTGGTGGCGACGGAGACGAAGAAGCGGCAGAAGGAAATCTTCCTGGTGTACCGGTTCTTCGCGGCCTGGATCTACGGCTATATTGCGGTGGCGTTTTTCATTCTGCTGACGCCGTTCGTGGGTTATCTGTGGCTTGATCCGGACCATATCCTCGGGGCGGCCGCCATCGATCTCATCCTGCTTGATTTCCTGTTCAAGGGGGAGCGCATCGTGCTCATGAATTTCAAGACGGCGGCGGGCGTGTTTGAGCCGGACAAGTATCTGCCGGCGATTCAGGGGCTGGTCAATCTGGTTCTGTCCATCTGGCTCGTGATCCGGATCGGGCTCCCGGGCGTCTATATCGGCACGGTGGTGTCCGGGATTCTCGCCAACATCGTGAAGCCGTTCATCATCGCCCGGACGTGTTTTGACGAAAGTCCGGCCGGGTATTTCCTAGAGGATCTCAAGTACTACGGCGTGACGTTTCTGCTGACCGGCGTGCTGTATCTGGTGTCGCAGCGGGTTCTCGCGCACACCACCTGGTTTACCTGGATTCTGATGGCGCTGATTGTCACCGTCGTGTTCAACGGCGGCTTTGTCCTGTTCTTTCACAGGACGCATGAATTCGGATATATGCAAAATATGGTCCGGGCAAGGCTGCACCGGCGCGGCAAGGGGTATAAGGATGATCATCATTGAACTGATGGGGGGACTTGGCAATCAGATGCAGCAGTATGCGCTGTACCGGAAGTTCCTGTCCCTCGGGAAGGAGGCGAAGCTGGACGCCTCCTGGTTCGACGGCAATGACCGCCGGGACCGGAAATATCCGCGCGAGTTTGAGCTGACCTATTTCCGGAATCTGCCGATGGCGCTCTGTACGAAGAGGGAA
>Ga0256404_1004467_pt1 | contig 26416 bp, 36 predicted proteins | sample RumenRJG_01DNA_FD_185990 | JGI IMG/M metagenome (GOLD analysis project Ga0256404, IMG submission 185990) | Bovine rumen microbial communities from Lethbridge, Alberta, Canada - RJG_01 | ecosystem: Host-associated > Mammals > Digestive system > Stomach > Rumen | place: Canada: Alberta | collected...
CTTCCACGTGGTGTTCACCCCGATCCGCAAGAAGTCCGGTAAGAAGTACTACAAGCCCATTCTCCAGGGTGCGGGTGTCGCCCAACTGCAGAAGTATGTGGTCGACAAGAAGGACAAGTCGGACACCGCTCCCTCTGACGGCGGCACTACTACCCAGCCCTAAGCTGCGCTGAGGCTGCTGAGGCTGTGCGCTGACGCGCCCCGGCAAGCGCAAGAACCTTAATGGAGTGGGGGAGACCGGCATGCTGCTATCCCGGGACGGTCGGCCACCAGCTCCTCTCTACGACCTGAAAAACACAATTGTTGAACCGGCCACAACCCCAGGACCTGGGTGGCAAAACCACCACGGGTTCCTGCGGGGATGCAAAAAAATGAAAAACACTATGAACAAGATCAGTTGGCGCCTCATTCTCGAGTTGATAGAGGCAATCGTTGAGGCTATCCTCCGCATCTTTGGCGGAAAGTCGGACAAGAACAAGGACCAGAAGTGATCTAAGTCTTCGTCTGACGGGTGTCAGGTCCGGTCTCTCTCGACAGGGTAATTGGCGTGGCAACAAGCGCCTGGGCTCTGGACTTGGCATCCAACTCTCGGAAGAGGGAATTCATTACTTTATTAATAACCATTTAAAACATTTCAAATTATGGCAGTATTTTATAAATTGTATCAGATGATGGAAGGCAAGACCGGCGTCAAGGGTATGTGGCGTGTGCATGTCGTGCCCCAGGGTAAGGTAGACATCGATGGTCTGGCCAAGATCATGGAGAAGAACTCCACGGTGAAGGCGAGCGACATCAAGGCTGTGCTCTACGAGCTCGTCGACGCTATGCAGCGCCACCTGCTCAACGGCGACCGCGTGGTGGTAGACGGCTTCGGTGCCTTCAAGGTGAACATCAAGAGCAAGGGCGTGGATGCGCTCACTGACTTCAAGGTGGCGAAGGACATTGAGGGCTTGAAGTTGATCTTCTCGCCTTCCACCGAGTCCTCGGCCGACAAGACTCGCCTGAAGCTCTTCGTCTCGGGTGCCACGGCAATGGAGATCCCCCAGAATGCCAACAGCACAAGCGAGAATTCATAATTCATAATTCATAATTCATAATTCATAATTTTGGCTGGCGCGGCGGGGTAGGCTCGTCGCGCCAGCTGCGTGAGAGAGAGGAGAAGAAGACCCACCCCCCAACTAGACCCACCAGCCTCTTAGACCCACCCCCAGCCCCTCCCTACGGAGGGAGGGGAGAAACATCAGAGCGTAACGTGGAATCCGAATGGTAGGAGGGTCGTCATTCCTGACGACCAAGAAAGAAAGGAGAATCTTGCGGGTACGTATCACTGCATTGTTGGTGCGGGCCCGTTTCCTTTTTCGTTATTATTCTCTATTCCGCGGAGCGGAGCGTTAAATATCAATTGATGTGTTCATAGAGCACCGAATGGTAGGAGGGTCGTCATTCCTGACGACCAAGAAGGTACACTGATTGCGAATCACAAGTAAATCCTTCGTCGGCAGGAATGCCGACGCTCCTACAACTCCGAAGGGAGGGGAGGTGGAGGTATAGCTGTATAACAGCCCGGAAGGGGCTGACTCTCGGTAACCCCAGTCAAGCGACGGCAGGAGCGCAGACTGGGGATAGCGATACGCCTACCACTCTGGACTCAGTGCCCCGGTGGCGGCACACCAGCGCGGAGCGCGCAAATCAGCTACCCATAATCGGCGCGTGATGCATGCCGCTTATACCTATATTTTATCTAATGATCGCGCTACTTACAAGGGAGAAATCTGCTGCGAAAGCGACAAAACGATGAAATTGACGGAGTTAATGTTTGTTTATTTGTCACTAGAAACGTTATATAATGTTAATTACAAATAGCCGACTATTAATTGCTATTTATATAATTAGGTGATTCGCCGGAAAATTAGTACCTTTGCACCTCGAAAAAGCCTCTTTGAACTAGAGGTTTATAATGTGTTGATAATAAAACAAATATAAATATATAAATTAAAAAAGTAAAATTATGCCTACTATTTCACAGTTAGTAAGAAAAGGCAGAAGAGTATTGGTAGACAAGAGCAAGTCGCCTGCTCTGGACGGATGTCCTCAGCGTCGTGGTGTTTGCGTGCGTGTCTACACCACTACTCCTAAGAAGCCTAATTCAGCAATGCGTAAGGTTGCCCGTGTACGTTTGACCAACTCTCATGAGGTGAACTCCTACATTCCCGGAGAGGGACACAACCTGCAGGAGCACTCTATCGTCTTGGTTCGTGGCGGTCGTGTGAAGGACCTTCCCGGTGTGCGTTATCACATTGTTCGTGGTACGTTGGATACAGCCGGTGTGGCCAACCGCACTCAGCGTCGTTCCAAGTATGGAGCAAAACGTCCTAAGGCAGCCAAGAAGTAACTTTGGCTGAGAGCTGTGAGCCGAGAGCCAGGAAGGCTGTGGGCTGGGAGCTCAATCTTTTTGATATTATCAAAATCACATTATAATATTATCAAAAATTAGTTTTGCTGGAGAATTGTTAAAACAGGTTGAGTAAATGTTCAGGTGTGAACGTTGAAGATCAAAGATGACAGCCCCATGCAAATTAAGATTTTATAAAAATGAGAAAAGCAAAACCAAAGAAGCGTGTGATCATTCCCGATCCCGTGTTCAATGACGTAAAAGTGTCGAAGTTCGTCAACCATTTGATGTATGACGGAAAGAAGAGTATTTCTTTTGAGATTTTCTACAAGGCCCTCGATATCGTGAAGCAGAAGATGCAGAACGAGGAGAAGTCGCCGCTGGAGATCTGGAAGCAGGCCCTTGACAACATCACTCCCCAGGTGGAGGTGAAGAGCCGCCGTATCGGTGGTGCTACATTCCAGGTGCCTACCGAGATCCGTCCCGACCGCAAGGAGAGCGTCTCAATGAAGAATATGATTGCTTTCGCCCGCAAGCGCAGTGGCAAGTCGATGGCTGACAAGCTCGCCGCCGAGATCATGGATGCCTTCAACAATCAGGGTGGCGCATTCAAGCGCAAGGAAGACATGCACCGTATGGCTGAGGCTAACCGTGCTTTCGCTCACTTCAGATTCTAACAATTATATTAAGGTAAAAAGACAATGGCAAACCGTGATTTACATCTGACTCGCAACATCGGCATCATGGCTCACATCGATGCCGGTAAGACAACCACATCTGAGCGTATTCTGTACTATACAGGTAAGACTCATAAGATTGGCGAGGTGCACGATGGAGCAGCCACAATGGACTGGATGGCTCAGGAGCAGGAGCGTGGTATCACCATTACCTCCGCTGCTACAACCTGCTACTGGGAGTACAATGGAAAGAAGTATAAGATCAACCTGATCGATACTCCGGGACACGTGGACTTCACAGCAGAGGTGGAGCGCTCGCTCCGCGTGCTGGATGGCGCTATCGCTACCTACTCTGCAGCCGACGGCGTACAGCCTCAGAGCGAGACTGTGTGGAGACAGGCCGACAAGTACAACGTGCCGCGTATCGGATATGTAAATAAGATGGACCGCTCTGGTGCCGATTTCTTCGAGACCGTGCAGCAGATGAAGGATATTCTGGGTGCAAACCCTGTGCCTGTGCAGATTCCTATAGGCGCAGAAGAGAACTTCAAGGGCGTCGTTGACCTGATCAAGATGAAGGCTATCCTGTGGCACGATGAGACCATGGGCGCTGAGTTTGAGGTTGACGATATTCCCGCAGACCTCGTTGACGAGGCCAACGAGTGGCGCGACAAGATGCTTGAGAGTGCCAGCAGCTTCGACGATGAACTGATGGAGCTCTATCTTGACGGAAAAGACATTCCTGAGGAAATGATTATCCGTGCCATCCGCAAGGGATGTATCGCTATGGAGTGCTGCCCCATGACACTGGGTTCTTCGTATAAGAACAAGGGTGTACAGCCTCTGCTCGACTATACTTGCGCTTTCCTGCCCTCTCCTGAGGACACTATCGCCATCAAGGGTACTAACCCCGACACCGGCGAGGAAGAGGATCGCAAACCTTTGGAAAGCGAGCCTACTGCAGCTTTGGCCTTCAAGATCGCTACCGACCCGTTTATGGGACGTTTGGTGTTCTTCCGCGTCTATTCCGGTAAGGTTGTCGCAGGAAGCTATGTCTATAATCCCCGTTCAGGCAAGAAGGAACGTATCAGCCGTCTGTTCCAGATGAATTCCAACAAGGAGATTCCAATGGAGAGCATTGACGCTGGTGATATTGGCGCAGGCGTGGGTTTCAAGGACATCCGTACGGGTGATACCCTCTGCGATGAGAACCATCCTATCGTGCTCGAATCGATGACCTTCCCCGACACTGTGATCTCTGTCGCTGTGGAGCCTAAGAGCCAGGCCGACGTGGCCAAGATGGACAATGGTCTTGCAAAACTCGCTGAAGAGGATCCTACCTTCACCGTTCGTACTGACGAGCAGAGTGGTCAGACCATCATCTCCGGTATGGGTGAGCTTCACCTGGATATTATCATCGACCGTCTGAAGCGTGAGTTTAAGGTGGAGTGCAACCAGGGTAAGCCCCAGGTGAACTATAAGGAAGCCATCACGAAGTCTGCTCAGAGCCGTGAGACCTACAAGAAGCAGAGTGGTGGTCGTGGTAAGTTCGCTTGTATCGATGTGACCATCGGTCCTAAGGATGAGGATTACACCGAGGGCGACCTTCAGTTCATCAACAATGTGAAGGGCGGTAATGTGCCTAAGGAATTCATTCCCTCTGTTGAGAAGGGATTTAAGGACTGTCTGGGTGCCGGAGTGTTGGGTGGATTCCCCATGACCGGTCTGAAGGTGACTTTGAACGATGGTTCGTTCCACCCTGTGGACTCTGACCAGTTATCGTTCGAGCTCGTTGCCCACCAGGCTTTCAAAGTGCTCTGCCCGAAGGCTGGCCCCGTGCTGATGGAGCCCATCATGAAGGTTGAGGTGGTAACTCCCGAGGAGAATATGGGTGATGTGATCGGCGACTTGAACAAGCGCCGTGGTATGGTTCAGGGTATGGAAGAGGCCCGCAGCGGTGCCCGCATCGTGAAGGCTATGGTTCCTCTGGCAGAGATGTTCGGTTATGTGACCGCTCTGCGTACCATCACTTCAGGACGTGCTACCAGCTCTATGGAGTATGATCACCACGCACCCGTCTCTACAAGCATCGCCAAGGCTGTGCTCGACGAGGTGAAGGGTCACTCAGAGCTGCTCTAAAACAGAAAAAAGAGGGAAGAGGCGCTTCGATAGCGAATGACTCTTATCGGGCGTACCTCTTCTCCTTTACAAATAACAACAAACAATTTCAAAACAGTTATTACTTAACGACATGAGTCAAAAAATTCGTATTAAGCTGAAGTCGTACGACCACCAGTTGGTTGACAAGTCAGCAGACAAGATCGTGAAGGCTGTGAAGGCAACAGGCGCCATCGTGAGTGGTCCTATTCCATTGCCTACCCACAAGCGCATCTACACCGTGAACCGTTCAACATTCGTCAACAAGAAGGCCCGCGAGCAGTTCCAGCTGAGCGACTACAAGCGCCTGATCGACATCTACAGCAGCTCTACCAAGACAGTAGACGCCCTGATGAAACTCGAGTTGCCCTCAGGCGTAGAGGTTCAGATCAAAGTCTGATAGCTAAGTCCACACTTCAGAAACGACAAAACGAAACAAACAACATTTATAACATTATATTGAAATGCCAGGATTAATTGGAAAGAAAATCGGAATGACATCCGTTTTCAGTGCCGACGGCAAGAACGTGCCGTGCACTGTTATCGAAGCTGGTCCTTGTGTTGTTACTCAGGTGAAGACCGTAGAGAAGGATGGCTATTCAGCCGTTCAGCTCGCTTACGGCGAGGCAAAGGCAACAGGCCGCAACGCAGCCACAAAGCCTATGCAGGGAATCTTCAAGAAAGCCAACACAACACCGAAGAAGCACTTGGCCGAGTTCAAGTTTACCGAGGAGCATAACCTCGGCGACACCATTACGGTTGAACTGTTCAACGAAGACGATTTCGTTGATGTGGTGGGTACTTCCAAAGGTAAGGGCTTCCAGGGTGTAGTGAAGCGCCACGGATTCGGTGGTGTAGGTCAGAGCACTCACGGTCAGGACGACCGCGCCCGCAAGCCGGGTTCTATCGGCGCCTGCTCCTATCCCGCTATTGTGTTCAAGGGACTCCGCATGGGTGGCCAGATGGGTGGCGACCGCGTGACAACCCAGAACCTCAAAGTGTTAAAGGTAATTCCGGAGCACAACCTCCTCGTAGTGAAGGGTAGCGTTGCCGGATGCATTGGTTCAACCTTATTGATTAAGAAGTAATGGAACTTAGCGTATTGAATATGAACGGTCAGGAGACCGGAAGAAAGGTAACCCTGAATGAGGCTATCTATGGCATTGAGCCCAATGATCATGTTCTCTACCTCGATGTGAAGCAGTATATGGCCAATCAGCGCCAGGGCACTGCAAAGTCGAAGGAGAGAAGTGAGGTGAGCGGTTCCACCCGCAAACTTGGTCGCCAGAAGGGCGGCGGCGGTGCACGTCGTGGTGATATCAACTCTCCGCTTTTGGTTGGCGGTGGCCGCGTGTTCGGTCCTAAGCCCCGCGATTATCGCTTCAAGCTGAACAAGAAGACGAAGGTTCTGGCCCGCAAGTCAGCCCTCTCTTACAAGGCTCAGGAGAATGCCATCGTTGTTGTGGATAACATCAACTTTGAGGCTCCGAAGACCAAAGATTTCATAAACTTTGCTAAAAATATTAAAGTAGACGGCAAAAAAGCACTTGTGGTTTTGCCAGAAGTGAATAAAAATGTATTTTTGTCCGCTCGAAATCTTCAGAAGGCAGAAGTGATGAGTGCACGCGACCTGAATGCGTACAAAATTCTGAATGCCGACGTGTTGGTGATCGCAGAGAAGTCGCTTGAGACCATCGACAGCATCTTAACAAATAACGACAAGTAACACAGGAGATTAAAGATATGACATTTATAGTAAAGCCTTTGGTCACCGAGAAGATGACCAAGATCACAGACAAGTCTTCTGTCGACAAGCAGCTTCGCGCACTGAATCCTGCTGCTGCTGAGCGTTTGGGTGCCAAGGAGGAGAAGGTGAGCTATACGGTAAAGAGCAAGAACAAGGGTGAGCGTCAGAAGGAGAAGACCATCTACACCTACACCAAGCCCGCTTGCCGCAAGTATGGTTTCATCGTAAAGCCCGAGGCCAACAAACTGGAGATAAAGAAAGAGATCGAGGAGCTGTACAACGTGACAGTGCTCGATGTGAACACAATGAAGTATGTCGGCAAGCGTCAGAGCCGCTACACACGCGCAGGCCTGTTGAGAGGTCAGAAGAACGCCTACAAGAAGGCTATCGTAACGCTCAAGGCCGGTGACGAAATTGATTTTTACAGCAATATTTAAATAAAAAATGGCAGTACGTAAATTAAAACCGGTTACACCGGGACAAAGACACAAGATTATTGGCACGTTCGAGGATATTACTGCATCCGTGCCAGAGAAGTCTCTCGTTTACGGTAAGCGCTCTACCGGCGGTCGAAACAACACCGGTAAGATGACCGTTCGCTACAGAGGTGGCGGTCACAAGAAGAAGTTCCGTATGATCGACTTCAAGCGAGAGAAAGATGGTGTACCCGCTGTTGTGAAGACCATCGAGTACGATCCGAACCGTTCGGCCCGCATCGCACTTCTCTTCTATGCAGACGGTGAGAAACGTTATATTATTGCTCCCAATGGATTGAAAGTGGATGCAAAGCTGATGTCTGGAGCCGAGGCCGCACCTGAGGTGGGCAACGCTCTTCCCTTGGCCAACATCCCTGTGGGTACCGTTATCCACAACATTGAGCTCCGCCCGGGTCAGGGTGCCAAGCTCGTCCGTTCGGCTGGTAATTTTGCTCAGTTGACTTCTCGTGAAGGAGACTATTGCGTGATTAAGCTCCCCTCAGGAGAGACACGCAAGGTGCTCTCAGCTTGTAAAGCTACTGTAGGTGCTGTGGGCAACAGCGATCATGCCCTGGAGGCTTCCGGTAAGGCCGGTCGCAGCCGTTGGTTGGGTCGCAGACCTCACAACCGTGGTGTTGTTATGAACCCTGTTGATCACCCCATGGGTGGTGGTGAAGGCCGTCAGAGCGGTGGACATCCACGTTCTCGTAAGGGCTTGTACGCTAAGGGTCTGAAGACTCGTGCACCGAAGAAGCTTACGAACAAGTATATCATCGAAAGAGCTAACAAGAAATAACTAGAGTAAAATATGAGTCGTTCATTAAAGAAAGGTCCCTATATCAACGTATCACTCGAGAAGAAGATTCTTGCCATGAACGAAAGCGGCAAGAAGAGTGTTGTGAAGACATGGGCCAGAGCATCAATGATATCCCCGGACTTCGTGGGACACACTGTTGCAGTACATAACGGTAATAAATTTATCCCTGTTTACGTCACCGAGAACATGGTGGGCCACAAGTTGGGCGAATTTGCCCCGACCCGTCGCTTCGGCGGCCACTCTGGCAACAACAAGAAGTAAGCCGGGACAATCCATTTAAAAAGAAACTAAATAATGGGAGTAAGAAAACATAACGCTGCCGAAGCACTTAAGGCAGCCCGCAAAGAACAGTACTTCGCCAAGCTGAACGGCTGTCCTTCCAGCCCCCGCAAGATGCGCTACGTTGTAGACATGATCCGTGGATTGGAAGTGAACCGCGCCTTGGGTGTACTCCGTTTCTCGAAGAAGCACGCAGCTGCCGACGTTGAGAAATTGCTGCGCTCTGCTATCGCCAACTGGGAGGTAAAGAACGAGCGCAAAGCCGAAGACGGTGAGCTCTATGTGAGCAAGGTCTTCGTGGATGAAGGTGTTACAATGAAACGCATGAGACCCGCTCCTCAGGGCCGTGGCTATCGCATCCGTAAGCGCTCCAACCACGTGACGCTTTTTGTAGACGAAAAAAACAAAGAAGAAAAATAAATAGCAAATGGGACAGAAAGTAAATCCAATTAGCAACCGTCTGGGCATTATCCGTGGTTGGGATTCAAATTGGTTCGGTGGCAAGGATTTTGGTGATAACCTCGTTGAGGATCAGAAAATCCGCAATTATCTGAAAGAGCGCTTGGCCAACGCCAGCGTCTCCAAGGTGGTCATCGAGCGCACATTGAAGCTCGTCACCATTACTATTTGCACCTCCCGTCCGGGCTTCGTCATCGGTAAGGCCGGCGAGGACGTAAACAAGCTCAAGGAAGAGCTCAAGAACCTTATCAAGAAGGATGTTCAGATCAACATCTTCGAGGTGAAGAAACCCGACTTGGATGCCAACATTGTTGCCCAAAACATCGCTCGCCAGGTAGAGGGCAAGATGGCTTACCGCCGCGCTATCAAGATGGCTATCCAGAACACGATGCACGCTGGAGCCGAGGGTATCAAGGTTCAGATCTGCGGCCGTTTGAACGGCGCTGAGATGGCCCGCAAGGAAATGCTCAAGGAGGGTAGAACTCCTCTGCATACCTTCCGTGCCGACGTTGATTACTGCCAGACAGAGGCTCTCACGAAGGTGGGACTTCTTGGCATCAAGGTTTGGATCTGCCGCGGTGAGGTTTACGGCAAGCGCGAGCTCGCTCCTAACTTCACACAGGACAAGCAGCAGGCCGGTGGCCGTCAGGGCGGAGACCGTCGTGGTCGTGGCCGCAGAAGAAACAATAACCGATAAAAAGCAGAAGTTACAATGTTACAGCCTAAAAGAGTAAAATATAGAAGACCTCAAGATGGACGTGGCAATAAAGGCAACGCCCACAGAGGCACCCAACTGGCCTTCGGCTCATTTGGAATCAAGACCCTTGAGGCCAAATGGCTCGACAGCCGTCAGATTGAGGCCGCTCGTGTGGCAGTGAACCGCTACATGAACCGTCAAGGTCAGGTTTGGATTCGTATCTTCCCGGACAAGCCAATCACTCGCAAGCCTGCCGACGTGCGAATGGGTAAAGGTAAGGGTGATCCCGCAGGATGGGTGGCACCCGTGACCCCGGGTCGTATCCTGTTTGAGGTGGAAGGCGTGAGCTTCGACGTGGCCAAGGAGGCCCTGCGTCTGGCTGCTCAGAAACTTCCCGTTAAGACTAAGTTTGTTGTTAGACGTGATTTCGATAAAAACGCATAAGCCATGAAAGTGAAAGAGATTAACGAGCTCGAGACAAAGGATTTGAACGAGAAACTGGAGCAGGCTGTCGCTCAGCTGCGTCAGACCAAGCTCAACCACCAGATTTCTCCTCTTGAGGATTCTTCCAAGTTGAAGGCTATGCGTCGTGACATCGCACGCATGAAGACGGTGCTCCGTCAGAGAGAACTTAACAAATAACATTGGTCCATAATGGAAACGAGAAATTTAAGAAAAGTTAGACAGGGTGTGGTTATCAGCACTAAGATGGATAAAACCATTGTTATTGCCTCTAAGTTCAAGGAGAAGCACCCTATTTATGGTAAGTTTGTCCAGAAGACAAAGAAGTACCACGTCCACGACGAGAAGAATGAGGCCCAGGTCGGCGACACCGTGCAGATTATGGAGACCCGTCCTCTGTCGAAGACGAAGAGATGGAGATTAGTTCAAATTATCGAAAAAGCTAAGTAATTATGATACAAGCAGAATCAAGACTTACCGTTTGTGACAACAGCGGCGCACGCGAGGCTCTCTGCATCCGCGTGCTCGGTGGCACTGGCCGCCGTTATGCCAGCGTTGGCGACGTGATCGTGGTGGCTGTGAAGAGCGTAATTCCTTCCAGCGACTTGAAGAAGGGTGCTGTTTCAAAGGCACTCGTGGTCCGCACCAAAAAGGAGATTCGCCGTCAGGACGGTTCTTATATCCGCTTCGACGACAACGCTTGTGTACTGCTCAACAACGCCGGTGAACTCCGCGGCAGCCGTATCTTCGGCCCCGTTGCACGTGAGCTCCGCGCCGTCAACATGAAGGTTGTGTCTTTGGCACCTGAGGTTCTTTAATTATATAACACAGAAAGTAAAATGAGTAAGTCACATATTAGAAAAGACGACACCGTTTTCGTACTCGCCGGCCGCGACAAGGGCAAGACGGGTAAGGTGTTGAAGGTGCTCGTTGACGAAGACCGCGCAATCGTTGAGGGAATCAACATGGTATCGCGCAGCACGAAGCCCAGCGCTAAGAATCCTCAGGGAGGAATCATCAAGCAGGAGGCTCCTATTCATATCTCTAACCTGAGTCTCATCGATCCCGACTCGAAGAAGCCCACCCGCGTGAGCGTGAAGCGTGAGGGAAAGAATGTGATTCGCATCGCTAAAAAGTCTGGAAAGGAGATTAAGTAATGGATACAGCTCAGTTAAAGAAGCAATATAAAGAAACTATCGTTCCGGCTCTTCAGAAGCAGTTCAATTACTCTTCGACGATGCAGGTTCCCGTTTTGAAGAAGATCGTCATCAACCAGGGCTTGGGTGATGCAACAGGTGACAAGAAAATCATCGACGTTGCTATCAACGAGATTACTGCCATCACCGGCCAGAAGGCTGTGGCAACCTATTCTAAGAAGGATATCGCCAACTTCAAGCTTCGTAAGAAAATGCCTATCGGCGTGATGGTAACACTTCGCCGCGAGCGCATGTACGAGTTCCTGGAGAAGCTCATCCGCGTTTCTCTGCCCCGTATCCGCGACTTCAAGGGCATCGAGTCCAAGTTTGACGGCCGTGGCAACTACACGCTCGGTATTACAGAGCAGATCATCTTCCCTGAAATCAACATCGACCAGGTGGAGAGAATTCAGGGTATGAACATCACGTTCGTAACCTCTGCGAAGACCGACGAAGAAGGCTACGCACTGCTCAAGGCATTCGGCCTCCCATTCAAGAACGCTAAAAACGATTAATAAAGAGTTATGGCAAAAGAATCAATGAAGGCTCGCGAGGTGAAGCGCGCCAAGCTCGTAGCCCGCTATGCTGAGAAGCGTGCCGCTTTGAAGAAGATCATCGCTACAACGAACGATCCCGCAGAGGCTTACGAGGCAGCCCGCAAACTGCAGTCTATACCCCGCAACGCAAACCCCATCCGCCTGCACAACCGTTGCAAGATCACAGGTCGTCCACGCGGTTATATCCGTCAGTTCGGACTGAGCCGTATTCAGTTCCGTGAGATGGCTTCCCAGGGTTTGATTCCCGGTGTGAAGAAGGCCAGCTGGTAAACCTCGCCTAACGGCCGGAGTCCGCTCCCTGCCAAAGGGTGCAGATTCCGGACTTTCAATAAGAGATATTTAATATTGTCGGGGGAGTCCCGATTAATTAAACATTTATATTTTTATGACAGATCCAATAGCAGATTATCTGACTCGACTCAGAAACGCCATCATGGCTCATCGCCGTGTGGTTGAAGTTCCTGCGTCAAACATGAAGAAGGCTATCACAAAGATCCTCTTCGAGAAGGGTTACATTCTCAACTACAAGTTTGTTGAGGACGGTCCCCAGGGTTCAATCAAGGTCGCACTGAAGTACGACCCCCAAACGAAGCAGAACGCCATCAAGTGCCTGAAGCGCGTTTCTACTCCTGGTCTTCGCCGTTATACCGGCTACAAAGACATGCCGAGAGTTATCAACGGATTGGGAATCGCAATCATTTCCACATCCCAGGGTGTAATGACTAACAAGGAAGCCGCTGAAAAGAAGATCGGTGGTGAGGTTCTTTGCTATATCTATTAATTGGAGGATTGAATATGTCAAGAATAGGAAAATTGCCAATTAGTATTCCTTCTGGAGTTACAGTTAACTTCGATGAGAAGAGCCACATCATTACCGTTAAGGGTCCTAAAGGCGAGTTGAGCCAGTGGATCAACCCTGCTATCAAGGTAGAGGAGAAAGACGGTGCTCTGCATTTCACCATCAACGAGGATGCTCCCGTCGTAGAGCGTCAGAAGCAGGCTTACCACGGTCTTTACCGTGCTCTCGTCAACAACATGGTTGTCGGTGTGAGTGAAGGTTACAAGAAGACAATGGAGCTCGTAGGTGTGGGTTACCGTGTAAGCAACCAGGGCAACGTGATTGAGTTCTCGCTGGGCTACACTCACCCCATCTTCATTCAGGTTCCTGATATTGTGAAGGTTGAGACAAAGTCTGAGAGAAACCAGAACCCAATCTTAACTCTCGAGTCTTGCGACAAGCAGTTGCTTGGACTCATCTGTGCTAAAATTCGTTCTTTCCGTATGCCTGAGCCTTACAAGGGTAAGGGTATCCTGTTCAAGGGTGAGGTTATTCGCAGAAAGTCTGGTAAGACAGCTGCAGCTAAGTAACTTTAATTCATTTTAAGACTATGACAACAAAGAAAGAACAAAGACGAATCAAGATAAAGTTCCGCATTCGTAAGAGTGTGAACGGCACAGCCGAGCGTCCCCGCTTGAGTGTGTTCCGTTCGAACAAGCAGATTTACGCACAGGTTATCAACGACCTCACCGGTACTACTCTCGCCAGCGCAAGTTCTCTTGGAATGGAGAAGATGTCGGGTATCGAGCAGGCCAAGAAGGTAGGTGCTCTTGTCGCTGAAAAGGCTAAGGCCGCCGGCGTAGAGACCGTAGTATTCGACCGTAACGGTTATCTCTATCATGGCCGCGTGCAGGCTTTGGCCGACGCAGCCCGCGAAGGAGGTCTTAAATTTTAAACGATTATGGCAATGAATAAAGTAAAAGTGAATAGCGACGCAGAATTGAAAGATCGCCTCGTTAAGATCAACCGCGTAACGAAAGTGACTAAAGGTGGTCGTACCTTTACGTTCGCTGCCGTGGTCGTTGTAGGTGACGGTAATGGCGTCATCGGCTATGGCCTTGGTAAGGCTGGCGAAGTTACCGCTGCCATCTCCAAGGGCACAGAGGCCGCCAAGAAGAACCTGGTGAAAGTTCCCGTGCTCAAGGGCACTATTCCTCATGAGGTAGAAGTTAAGTTCGGTGGTGCACACGTGCTCCTCAAGCCCGCTGCAGCCGGTACCGGTCTGAAGGCCGGTGGTGCTATGCGTGCCGTGCTCGAGAGTGCAGGCATCAAGGACGTGATTGCCAAGTCAAAGGGTTCTTCCAACCCCCACAACCTTGTAAAGGCTACTATCGCCGCTCTTTCTCAGATGCGCGATGCCTACAAGATTGCGGGTGACCGTGGCATCTCTATGGACAAAGTGTTTAACGGCTAATCAGGGAATATACAATGGCAACAATAAAAATCAAGCAGGTAAAGAGCCGTATCGGCGCTCCTGTAGACCAGAAGAAAACCCTCATCGCCTTGGGTCTTCACAAGATCTCTCAGGTAGTTGAGGTTGAGGATACTCCCAGCATCCGTGGCATGATCCGCAAGGTGAGCCATCTGATTGAGGAAGTTAAATAATTAATCTTTTAAATTCAGAACGAATTATGAAATTAAATAATTTGAAACCTGCAGAAGGCTCAATACATTCTCGTCGTCGCATTGGTCGTGGTCCCGGCTCTGGACTGGGCGGTACCGCTACCCGTGGTCACAAGGGTGCTAAGGCTCGCTCTGGTTATAAGAGAAAGATTGGTTTCGAAGGTGGTCAGATGCCGTTGCAGCGTCGTGTTCCGAAGGCTGGCTTCAAGAACATCAACCACAGAGAGTTCCAGGCTGTCAACATTGAGACACTTCAGACTTTGGCTGAGGCAAAGAACCTCACCAAGGTTACGCTGAGCGATCTCAAGGAGGCTGGCTTGGTCAACGGTAAGTTGGGCGTGAAGATTCTCGGCAACGGATCGCTCACCGCCAAGCTCGACGTTGAAGCAAACGCTTTCTCTAAATCTGCCGAAGAAGCAATCAAGGCAGTCGGTGGTACTGCAACAATCGTTAAGTAAATGAAAAAGTTAATTGAGACACTAAAGAACTGTTGGAGGATTGAGGATCTGCGTCAGCGGCTCCTCATCACTCTGCTGTTTACGGCTATTTACCGTTTTGGCTCGTTTGTGGTGCTTCCTGGCATCAATCCGGGCATGTTGGAAAAACTTCAGCAGCAAACCTCAGGCGGCTTGATGTCGCTCTTGGACATGTTCTCTGGTGGTGCATTCTCCAATGCGTCGATTTTCGCGCTTGGAATCATGCCTTACATCTCGGCGTCTATCGTGATGCAGCTGCTTGCCATCGCTGTGCCTTACTTCCAGAAGATGCAGCGTGAGGGCGAGAGCGGTCGCAAGAAGATCAGTCAGTACACACGTTGGCTGACAGTGGGTATCCTGTTCTTCCAGGCCCCCAGTTACCTCATCAACTTGAAGATGCAGGCTGGCGGTGCTTTGGCATCAGGTATCAACTGGGTCTGGTTCATGGCCGCTTCTTCCGTCATCCTCTCCGCAGGCAGTATGTTTATCCTTTGGCTCGGCGAACGAATCACTGATAAAGGTGTCGGCAACGGTATCTCTCTGATCATTATGATTGGTATTATCGCCCGTCTGCCCCAGGCATTCGTTCAGGAACTCACCTCTCGCTTCACAGCTATCAGCGCTGGCGGTCTGGTGATGTTCATCGTTGAAATCATCATCCTCTACGCAGTGGTTTGCGCCTCCATCCTTTTGGTTCAGGCTACGCGTAAGGTACCTGTTCAATATGCCAAGCGCCTAGTGGGTAACAAGCAGTATGGTGGTGCGCGCCAGTACATTCCTCTGAAGCTCTTTGCAGCCAATGTGATGCCTATCATCTTCGCTCAGGCCTTGATGTTCATCCCCTTGGCCATTGTCCAGTACAATAGCGACAATGCCTCTTGGCTTGTTCAGAATCTGCTCAACAACCGCAGCGTGCTTTACAATGTGATCTATGTGTTCCTGATTATCGCGTTCACATATTTCTATACGGCAATCACGCTCAACCCCACGCAGATGGCAGAGGATATGAAGCGCAACAATGGTTTCATTCCCGGTGTTAAGCCAGGTAAGGAAACTGCCGAGTATATTGAAACCATCATGTCTCGAATAACTTTCCCAGGTTCGTTGTTCATCGCGTTCATCGCCATCATGCCTGCTTTGGCAGGACTGCTCAATGTGCAGGAGGCTTTCTCACAGTTCTTCGGAGGTACATCACTTCTGATTCTCGTGGGTGTGGTCATCGACACCTTGCAGCAGATTGAAGGTCATATGCTCATGCGCCACTACGATGGCTTGCTCAATTCGGGACACACACGTACAGGTGCAGTCTCAGCATATTAATTATCTTTCAACTTGATGAAGATTTTTCTCAAGACTGAGGATGAGATCGAACTGATGCGACGTGCCAACCGCCTTGTTGCGGACACACTCGCTGAAGTGGCTAAACATATCAAACCAGGAGTAACGACCCTCCAATTGGATAACATAGCAGAGGCGTTCATCAGGGATCATGGCGGTGTGCCATCCTTCAAGAACTGCCCCAATCCTTTTGGAGGGCCTTTCCCAGCCTCTATATGCACTTCCATCAACCGCGTTGTGGTGCACGGTATCCCTTCCGCAAAGGTATTCCTTAAGGAAGGGGACATCATATCGGTGGATTGCGGAGCGGTCCTTGACGGATACAACGGAGATTCTTGCTATACATTCTGTGTTGGAGAAGTCGATAAGGATGTCAGGCAGTTGTTGAAAACTACCAAAGAGTCGCTCTACGAAGGAATTAAGCAGGCTGTGCCGGGGCATCATCTTGGAGATATCGGCTGGGCAGTCCAGAATCATGTGCAGCCTTACGGCTATGGCGTGGTTCGCGAACTTACGGGGCATGGTATCGGACGGGAGATGCACGAGGCTCCTCAGGTTCCTAACTATGGCAGTCGTGGCAACGGCTTGATGCTGAAAGCCGGTATGTGTATTGCCATTGAGCCCATGATCACCATGGGCGACAGGAAGATATGGCTTATGCCCGACAAATGGACCATCATCACCCGCGACGGCAAACCGGCAGCTCACTTCGAGCATACGATAGCCATCAGGGAGAACGGTCCGGAGATTCTCTCCTCTTTTGAAGAAATTGAAAACATTGAAGGACATTTATATTAATTATGGCAAAACAAGAAGCTATTGAGCAAGACGGAGTGGTCGTAGAGTCATTATCTAACGACAAGTATCGTGTGGAACTGGAAAATGGTGTGCCCATCACGGCTCACATTTCAGGAAAGATGCGTATGCACTTCATCCGCATCCTCCCGGGCGATAAGGTGAAGGTAGAAATGAGTCCATACGACCTCACTATGGGCAGAATTGTGTTTCGGTACAAATAAAACAACTTATATATCCTTTAAGAGATATGAAAACAAGAGCATCATTAAAGAAGCGTTCAGCCGACTGCAAGATTGTGCGTCGCAAGGGCCGTCTGTTCGTTATCAACAAGAAGAACCCTAAGTTCAAAATGCGTCAGGGTTAATGTTAAACTTTGATAAAGCGTGCATTGTCTCAAATATTTTGTGTACTTTTGCACGTCTTTAGCAAGAATCGACATTAGACAAATTTTTTATTCAATTATTTTCAAATGGCAATAAGAATTGTTGGAGTAGATTTGCCCCAGAATAAGCGTGGCGAAATCGCATTGACCTATATCTATGGTATTGGTCGAAGTAGTTCAGCAAAGATATTGGATAAAGCAGGTGTCAACCGCGACCTCAAGGTCAGCGAGTGGACTGATGACCAGGCAGCTGCTATCCGTCAGATTATCGGCGCTGAGTACAAAGTAGAAGGTGACCTCCGTTCAGAGGTTCAGATGAACATCAAGCGCCTGATGGATATCGGTTGCTATCGTGGCATCCGTCATCGTCTTGGTCTTCCCGTTCGTGGTCAGAGCACGAAGAATAATGCTCGTACTCGCAAGGGAAAGAAGAAGACTGTTGCTAACAAGAAGAAGGCTACGAAGTAATATTTATTGTTTTCTGGCCTCGCCTCCTGAAGTTCGCTTCGGAAGGCTCGCCTTTAACTTTCAAAGCATTTAAAAGAAAATGGCAAAGACAAAAGCAACAAATAAGAAGAAGAACGTACGCGTTGACGCTATGGGTCAGCTCCACGTTCATAGCTCGTTCAATAATATCATCGTTTCCCTTGCCAACAATGAAGGTCAGATTATCTCTTGGTCTTCAGCCGGCAAGATGGGCTTCCGCGGCTCAAAGAAGAATACTCCTTATGCTGCCCAGATGGCTGCTGAGGATTGCGCTAAGGTAGCTTTCGACCTGGGTCTTCGCAAGGTTAAGGCTTATGTGAAGGGTCCCGGCAATGGTCGTGAGTCCGCTATCCGTGCCGTCCACGGAGCAGGTATCGAGGTGACTGAGATCATCGACGTTACACCGCTGCCCCACAATGGCTGCCGTCCTCCCAAGCGTCGCCGCGTATAATAATTTGATTACGGGAATGTCTTCTCTCACTTTTCGTGGTCAAGTTATTCTCTTCATTTAGAACACTTTTTATTTTTATGGCAAGATACATAGGTCCGAAATCTAAAATTGCACGCCGTTTTGGTGAACCCATCTTCGGCGCCGACAAAGTTTTGTCCCGGAGAAACTTCCCTCCTGGACAGCATGGCAACAGCCGTCGCAGAAAACAGTCTGAGTACGCAGTCATGTTGGCAGAGAAGCAGAAAGCAAAGTACACTTATGGTGTGCTTGAGCGCCAGTTCCACAACTTGTTTACAAAGGCTGCAAAGTCTGACGGTATTACGGGTGAGGTTCTTCTCCAGTCTCTGGAGTCTCGTCTCGACAACGTAGTTTATCGTCTTGGCATTGCTCCTACTCGTGCAGCTGCCCGTCAGCTCGTCGGCCACAAGCACATTGTGGTAGATGGCAAGGTCGTCAACATCCCCTCCTATTCCGTTAAGCCCGGACAGGTTGTAGGTGTACGCGAGAAGGCTAAGTCTCTCGAGGTCATTGAGAACGCTTTGGCTGGATTCAACCACAGCAAGTATCCTTGGCTGGAGTGGGATGAGAACACCAAGTCTGGTAAGTATCTCCACCTTCCCGAGCGTGCCGACATCCCCGAGAACATTAAGGAACAGTTAATCGTTGAGTTGTACTCTAAAGCATAAATTATTAAATTAATGGCGATATTAGCATTTCAAAAACCTGATAAAGTTGTGATGTTGGAGCACAACGACCATTTCGGCAAGTTCGAATTCCGGCCGTTGGAGCCCGGTTTCGGTGTCACCATCGGAAACGCTCTGCGTCGCATCCTTCTCTCATCGCTTGAAGGCTTTGCCATCAACACCGTACGTATCTCCGGTGTAGAGCATGAGTTTGCATCCGTTCCGGGTGTGAAGGAAGATGTAACCAACATCATCTTGAATTTGAAGCAAGTCAGATTCAAGCAAGTAGTAGAAGAATTCGAGAACGAAAAAGTCAGTATCACCGTCGAGAACGTCACAGAATTCAAGGCTGGCGATATTGGCAAATATCTGACTGGATTTGAAGTGTTAAATCCTGATTTGGTAATTTGTCATTTAGACTCAAAAGCTTCCATGCAGATCGAGCTTACCATCAACAAGGGACGTGGCTATGTTCCTGCTGATGAGAACCGCGATGCCTGCACCGACGTCAACGTAATTCCAATCGATTCCATCTACACCCCAATCCGTAACGTCAAGTATTCAGTCGAGCCGTATCGTGTTGAGCAGAAGACCGACTACGACAAGCTGATTATCGAAGTCACTACGGATGGTTCCATTCAGCCCAAGGATGCACTGAAAGAGGCAGCCAAAATCCTTATCTATCACTTCATGCTCTTCTCCGATGAGAAGATCACGCTGGAGAATCCTGACCAGGATACGAATCAGGAGTTTGATGAGGAGGTGCTCCACATGCGTCAACTGCTCAAGACCAAGTTGGTTGATATGGGTCTCAGTGTACGCGCCCTCAACTGCCTCAAGGCAGCCGACGTTCAGACACTGGGCGACCTTGTTCAGTACAACAAGACCGACCTCTTGAAGTTCCGCAACTTTGGTAAGAAATCGCTCTCAGAGCTTGATGATTTGCTCGAGAGTCTGAATCTGTCGTTTGGAACCGACATTTCAAAGTATAAACTCGACAAGGATTAAACCCACCTAGAGTGGCAGCCTTTGTCCAAACAGTAAAAAACAAAAATGAGACATAATAAGAAATTCAACCACTTAAGTCGTACTGCATCTCATCGCGACGCGCTTTTGGCCAACCTCTCCGTGTCGTTGATCATGCACAAAAGAATCACTACGACTGTTGCCAAGGCCAAGGCTTTGAAACAGTACGTAGAACCCCTGATCACCCGTTGCAAGAAGGATGATACCAACAGCCGCCGCGTTGTGTTCCGCTATTTGCAGAACAAGGAAGCTGTGAAGGAACTCTTCAGTGCTGTTGCAGAAAAGGTGGCTGATCGTCCCGGAGGCTACACCCGCATCATCAAACTCGGCTTCCGTCAGGGTGACGCTGCAGACCTCGCTTTCATCGAGCTCGTAGACTTCGATGACAACATGAAGAAGCAGCAGAAGGTCGAGAAGAAGACACGTCGTAGCCGTCGTTCTTCCAAGAAGGCAGCTCCTGCAGCAGAGGCTGCTGAGACAGCAGAGGCTCCCGCAACTGAGGCTCCCGCAGAGGAAGCTAAGGCTGAAGAGGCTCCCAAGGCTGAATAATCGAAGAATAATTTGCTCTTATATAAAAACTCCGCAATCCCAGTGGTTGCGGAGTTTTTTTATGCCCCTATATCTTTTATGACCGGAGAAATCGATAAGAGATCATCGTTTTGAGGGTTTGTTACCCATATCTTAGCATGATTGTAGCCGATTCAGTTGGGTGAAGCAGACGATATTGCCGGTAACAGAATCAATTTTACATGTGGACTTGCATGCTATGCCAATGACTTATTTCCTGTTTTCGTCACTTTTTTAAAGCCTAAAGGGTAATTGCTAAGAATCAATAAATAAGCGTACAGTTATCCACAAATTTGGGTGTCTGCGCTATCTCTGGAAGAATAAGCAGTCTTATTAGCGAGCAGATTCAAGCAAAGACCGTACATTGACAAGCATATATTTCCTGCATCTCTTTTCATTATCAGCATTCATTTTTTCATTATCAAACATCCCTATTCCCCTTTTCGAGCATTCGTGCAATGAATGATAATGAAGATGTATGTAAAGGGACGTTTGAAAATGCATGGTCAATGCTTTAGTATGTTACGTAGAATATAAAATCATGAATAGGTTGAAAAGGCCAAGCAGGCTGAAAAGTGGGTGTCCTAATGACGAAAACAGCAAGCATCAGCTTGCGTTCTTCAATGAAGGACACGCACGTTTTCGACTTGACTAAAGGATATCAATGAAGTTGTTGGATTTCGAGAAAAATAATTCGACTCCGTCATCACTCCAGATTCTCGAAGAAGCAAAAAATAGCCTTGGAGGGAGCAAACCTTCCAAGGCTATTGAATGATTGTCTCAACACTGGGTTGAGAAGTTGTGCGGTCGATTATTTGCGGACGACCTTGCGAGTTTCTACAGTGCCATCAGCATAATGGTATTTCACGAGGTTGATGCCACGCTGCAGGGCGTCACGACGGGCTCCGTCTAATCCATAATATTCTGTGGCTACTGGCTCGCCGTGCTTGTTTGCTGCACGGGTGTCGCGAATGTTGTCGAGGATGCCGTCGTAGTGATAAACCAGTACGTCGTCAAGGATGTAGAACTCACCATGGCCGCAGGTCCATGCCAGACGGACGGTCTGACCAGCCAGCGGAGTCAGGTCGATGGTGTGCTGTCCCCAACGTGTGCCACGCTGCGGACGATAGATATAGCCGGGATCGCAGCTGTCAACGTACAAGGTGTCGTAGTCGCTTATTCCATACTCCAGGTCAGGACCATAGAGCAGATAACCATCCTTCTGGCTGGCGAACGAATAATAGTCGAGGAAGGTCTGTCCATCATCAGGAATCTCAATCTCGCGGGTCACCAGAGCGCCATTGCCCTGATAGTGTCCCATGGCCTCGGCATCGTGATACTTGAAGTGCACGTAGCCTCCATCCTCGAAAGAGTAGAAGACGTCGTCGCTGCTGAGTCTGAAGGTGTTGCCTTCCTCATCTGCCAGCAGCGTCCACGAAGAGTCGAGCTGAGCCTCGAAGCCGTCGCTGAACAGGGCCGTAGCCTTGGTGCAGTCGATGGCCTGACCGTTATAATACAGCGGCTGACCCTCGCCATCGCAAGTCAGGGCAAAGTTGCCAGCTGTGGTCTCGATGGTGATGGTGCCTTGGTAGGCAGTCTCCTCCTTCGGAGCGAAGAACACCTGCACGGGGATGCTGTCGAGAGTAGCAGCCTCCTTGGCAGGAACGAGACCGCCCATGATGTCCGGATCAGAACTCTTGACATCGGTCACCTTCAACGGGTTGTTGCCCAGGTTGCGGAGGTAGACCGTAGCCCAACTCTTGCGCATGAGGGTTGCAGGAGCGAAGTGCACGCCTGCGGCATTGATGCTGGCGCTGTCGGCCTTGTTGGAAGTGAAGGTCAGGGCGAGGTCGCGCAGCTGCAGCTGGTCGTCGCCAACAGGTTTTTCGCCCGTCTTCTCATAGAGGAAGCGCACCACGTGATGACCAGCGCCGAACTTCAGGTTCTCAGCGTCGTAGATGGTAGAGCTGGCGTCGTTGTCACCGCCCACTTCCTGGCTTAAGCCGCCGTCGATGGTGATGATGGTACCGTCGACGAGATAATATCCGCCGAACCAGCTGTATTCCTTATCAGCCGAACTGTTATGACCGGTCCAAGCCAGCGTTGCCGTGATGCCCTCAGGCACGTTGAACGAAGCGTCGAGCCACGACTCCTTGTTGCCCTTGGCAGGCTTTCCTGCGGTGGAGTTGTAGGCATAAGGCTCACTGGCGGTCGTGTTCACCAGGAAGGGATGATCATGAGACGTCGTGAAGATGAAGTCGCCCGACTTGACGATGGGGCTGAAATCGGTGGTCAAGGAGTCGAGCCAAACCTTTGCAGCCACAACGAAGTCGCCTGCAGTGGTGTGCAAGGTCACGTTGCCCTTATGCTCGCCTTGTCCCTTACCGTTGAAGGTCAGGGTCACAGGCAGTGTGTTGAGCTGTGTAGTCGATCCAGTAGGCACTACACCGCCAAACTCAGCATTGTCGCTGTCAATACCCGTCACGCTCAGAAGGCTTGTACCCTTGTTGACCAGCTCAGCCGTAGCTGTGAGCACCACGTTTTCCTGGCTGTAGTAAGCAGAGTCGAAGACCACTTCAGGAGTCTTCAGCAGGGCTGCATTTTCCTTCTCATCCTCAACGTCGAGGGCGAAGTTGGAGAAGTAGACGTAGCCATTCTCTGCAACATCAAGGGCATTCACCGTGAGTCGCATATTGTAAGTGCCAGACTTGAAGAGGTAGCTGCCAGAGAGATCTGTTACAGCGTCGGTGTTTTCCGTCGACTGGTTCAGCGCCCAGATGTAGCCGTAGTCCTCGTTGTAGTCGTTCGACCGCATGCTGATGTTGGCTTTTTCGCCCTTGCTTTGACCGGCCCACGAGAGGGTAGCGATCTTGTTCTCAGGAACGGTGAAGTTGATGAACACCGTCGAAGTCTTGCTGGCAGTTGCTGTAGAGGCGAGCACGGGCTTGCCGTAAGTAGTCTCGTCGATGACGAAGGGCATGTCGTCGCCTGCAGTGAAGTTGAGTTCACCACGGTCGATCACCTTGCTGTAGTCCTGAGCGGCGGCCACGACAGCCTTCACGCTGACGGTGTCCTTGTTGCCCTTGTCGTCGGTGACGAAGATGTGGCCCGTGAAGTCGGGATTGGCCTCGGTTGGAGCAAACTGGAAGTTGACGTTAGCGTTGCCGCCGCCCGTCAGCGTACTGTCGGTGGCAGAGGTGACGGTCAGCTGACTGTTGTCAGTCGTCAGCACATAGTGACCGTCCTGCTGACCCATGTTCGTGATCTTGAAGCTGCCGTTCACGGTCTTTCCCGGAGTGAGATAGGTAGAAGTGAAGTCGATGCTGGCAGGGCTGACCTGGAGGTCGGCGCCATCAGCCATCTTGTTCATCGTGAACGAAGTGAAATACTGGGTCTGAGAGTTGAACCATCCATAGCCGTCGTAGTAGTACACCGTGGCCAGGGCGGGTTGTTCCTCGCAGGTGATGGTGGAACCGTCCTCAGAGACGACAAAGGTGAGCGAGTCATGCTTGGTGAGGTCGTAATCGTTCTCCACGTCGTCGGCCGACTCAAGCATTAAGCGGTTCTCCTCGCCCCATGACTCAAAACTGGCCACGAAGCAGTAGTCTGCGTCTTGGTTGTTGTAGTCGTAGAAGGGCGTCTGAATGGTGATGCGTCGGCTGGCGGCATCGTAGGTGCCGACGGCCTTGTCATCAATCGTGTTGGTGGGAGTACTCCCCACAGCCAGCACATAGTTTTTCCACCCGGAAATCGTGGCGGTCGAGCCGTCGATTTCCACTTTCAGTGCGAAGTTGTTGACACCTCCCTCTTCCTGCCCATATTCAGGAGCAGTGGTGGCGGTGACCCAATACAACTGCGCCACGGCACTATTGACAGACAGCAATAGTGCCGCGATGAGAGTAAACAGTTTTGTCATACGCGAATTATTTGATTATAAAGTTCTTGGCATCTTATGTTTGAAGAATTATTTCGGGCATGTAAAGGTAGTAAGATTCTATGTAACATGCAAATATATAATCGCCAGATTTTCAAAGGTGCTTGATTTTCAGTGGATTTTATGACTTAAATCAATTGCCCCCAAGAAGACCCCCCCCCCAAAGAAGACCCACCCCCAAGAAGACCCACCCCCAACCCCTCCCTCTGTAGGGAGGGGTTGGGGGTGGGTCTTCTTCTTCAGAGCTTCCGATTTGCGCACTACGTGCTGGTGTGCCGCCTTCGGGGCACTGAGTCCAGATATATAGGTGTATCGCTATCCCCAGTCTGCGCTCCTATCGTCGCTTGACTGGGGTTACCGAAAGTCAGCCCTTTCTGGGCTGGATGGTTTGCCCCGTCTTGCTTGCTTTGGATTGGCTAGGAGCGGCGGCATTCTTGCCGCCGAAGGATGTGACATGGCCTGGAAGGCCACACCGCAGTAACCGGGTACATGGGAGCGAAGCGGACATGTGCCCTATCAGAAGGGGCGATCCTTCGTGACGACCATCACGTTTCTTCGTGACGGCCATCACGTTCGTCCGTGTCGACCGTCACGTTCGTTCGTGACGACCATCACGTTGTTTCGCGACGACCGTCACGAGACATGGTCTCCCTCCTACAAACATCCCATTTGCGCACTACGTGCTGGTGTGCCGCCTTCGGGGCACTGAGTCCAGATATATAGATGTATTGCTATCCCCAGTCTGCGCTCCTATCGTCGCTTGACTGGGGTTACCGAGAGTCAGCCCATTCTGGGCTGGTTGTTTTGCCCCGTCTTGCTCGCTTTGGGTTGGGTAGGAGCGGCGACATTCCTGCCACCGAAGGATGTGACATGGCCTGGAAGGCCACACCTCAGAAACCGGGTACATGGGAGCGAAGCGGACATGTGCCTGGAAAAGATTGGCTAATGTAGCATGTGCCTGGAAGGCACTACCTCGAATACCTTGGAAGGCAGTACTAGATAGTATATGAATGTAGTGCTTTGAAAGGTAGTGCCTTCCAGGCACATCCCTCATTGGTGTTCACAATCCGGGCACATCCACTCGCTATGCTCGTGTATGTACCCGGCATTTCTGAGGTATTGCCTTCCAGGCAAATTCTCCCTACTATTACATAATGCGACCGTCGGCTATAACATAATGCGGTCGTCGGTGAGTGATTGTCCGGTGATGTACTTCTCCCCTCCCTTTGTAGGGAGGGGTTTGGGGGTGGGTCTTTTATCTCTTCTTTCTTGGCCGTCAGGAATGACGGCCCTCCTACATAGTCACGTTACCGCTCGGTGGTAAACGAATTACCGCTCGGTGGTAAACGAATTACCACTCGGTGGTAAACACATTACCGCTCGGTGGTAAACGAATTACCACTCGGTGGTAAATGGATTACCATTTGGTGGTAAAGATTTGGTAATCACTTTACCGCATGGTAATCGAAAATCTTGTCTTCAGCCGGTGTTGTTAGGGAAGGGCTTTTCACCTAGGATGGCGGGGGCGTAGGTTGGGTGCTTTTCGTTTCGACAGAGTTGATGAGGTGGGTCATTATATTCGTTGTTGCCCTTTCCTTTTTATATCTTTTGATTTTGAAGCGAAACAACCTTATTTTCGAATTAATGTAAGTCATACGGTTAAAAAAGATAAAAAATAACGTCTAATTGAGACGGGTTATATAATTTTTAGATAACTTTGGAGCAATTAAGCAAATTTTATTTAATCGATCCGAGAATTTCTAAATTTATTATAACTATTTTATTAAAGGATCTATGACGAAATTATCTACGAACTTTGCTCTTAAATTAAGAGCATGCCTGACTTTAGTCATGCTGTTTGTCGTGACGAGTCTGGCCGCACAAGAGATTTCAGTCCG
>Ga0256404_1004468_pt1 | contig 26416 bp, 22 predicted proteins | sample RumenRJG_01DNA_FD_185990 | JGI IMG/M metagenome (GOLD analysis project Ga0256404, IMG submission 185990) | Bovine rumen microbial communities from Lethbridge, Alberta, Canada - RJG_01 | ecosystem: Host-associated > Mammals > Digestive system > Stomach > Rumen | place: Canada: Alberta | collected...
CGCCCTCACGTCCAACGCGCTTCTGAGGGCCGCGGCAAGGCGCAGGGTCGCCGGCTTCGCGCGCACGGAGCTCATGAGCGGCGTCACCACCATCCGCACCGTCGGCGGCGTGCTGGACTTCGACGCGCGGGTGCGCGACGAGATAGACGCCGGCAGGCTCGTGGGCCCGCGCATCATCGCGTCCAACATGGGCGTCTCCGTTCCCGGCGGGCACTTCGCGGGCTCTATCGCGACGGAGGCCGCCTCGCCGCAGATGGCGGTGGAGCACGTGGACAAGATCGCCCAGACGAAGCCCAACCTCATAAAGCTCATGGTCACCGGCGGCGTGATGGACGCGTCCGAGGAGGGCGAGCCCGGCGTGCTGCGCATGCCGCCCGAGGTGGTGCGCGCGGCCTGCGACGAGGCCCACCGGCTTGGGTTCAAGGTCGCGGCCCATGTGGAGAGCTCAGAGGGCGTGCGCGTCGCGCTGGAGGGCGGCGTGGACACCATCGAGCATGGCGCGCCCCTGGACGCCCACGCCATCGCGCTGTTCAAGCGTCGTGGCGCCGCGGACGTCTGCACCATATCGCCCGCGCTCCCGTACGCGGAGTTCGACCTGAGCGAGTCGCACGCACAGCCCGTCGCGAAGCGCAACGGGCGCATCGTGATGGACGGCATCGTTGCGTGCGCGAGGACCTGCCTTGCGGAGGGAATTCCCGTGGGCCTTGGCAACGACGTGAGCTGCCCGTTCGTGACCCACTACAATTTCTGGCGAGAGCTTTGCTACTTCCACAGGTACGTGGGCGCCTCCAACGCGCAGACGCTCCACCTGGCCACGCTCGGCAACGCCGCGATCGCGGGCGTGTCGGACGTGACGGGAAGCCTCGAGCCCGGCAAGAGCGCGGACCTCCTGGTGGTCGGCTCCAACCCGCTCGAGGACCTGTCGGCCCTGCGTGACGTGCGCATGGTCGCGCTGCGCGGCAGGCTCCAGCGCCACCCGCGCGTCAGGCGCTACGCAGACATCGACGCCCTGCTCGATAGGTACATGTAACGGGGGAGGAACTCATGAGGGAACTCGAGGAGCGCATCATCCGGGAGGGCATCGTCCGCGAGGGCGAGGTGCTCAAGGTCGACAGCTTCCTAAACCACAAGTGCGACGTCGCCCTGTACGACCACATGGGCGCGGAGTGGGCGCGCCTGTTTGCCGGCAAGCCCGTCGACAAGATCCTGACGATCGAGGCCTCTGGCATCGGCATCGCCTGCGTCGCCGCACGCCACTTTGGCAACGTGCCCGTGGTCTTCGCGCGCAAGACCGAGTCCATCAACCTCGACGGCTCGCAGTACCGCACGCAGATCCACTCGTACACGCACGGCCGCGACTACCACGTGATCGTGGCGAAGCGCTTCCTCACCCCGGGCGAGCACGTGCTCGTGATCGACGACTTCCTCGCAAACGGCTGCGCCCTCGACGGCCTGCTCGAGATCTGCGACGCGGCGGGCGTCTTGGTCACGGGCATCGGCATCGCGATCGAGAAGGGCTTCCAGCCGGGCGGCAAGAGCCTCCGCGAGCGCGGGTACGACCTCCAGTCGCTCGCAATTGTGGACGAGATGGATCCAAAGACGGGCAGTATCGTCTTTCGCGAGCAGTGATTCGTCTCAATCGCTATTGTGAGGTGGAGAAAAACGCACGGCCTTATAAGGAGACTCCTCATGTATGACAAGCTTCCGGTCCCCGGACGCAACGATGCCTGCTGGTGCGGTAGCGGCAGGAAGTACAAGAAGTGCCACGCGGCGGAGGACGACCGCCTCGACCAGCTGTACCACGCGGGCGAGGAGGTCCTTCCGCGCTCGCTCATCAAGACGGCGGCGGACGTCGAGGGCATCAAGGTCTCGGCCGCGGTGAACATGGGCGTGCTCGACTACGTGGGCGAGCACATCTGCGCCGGTACCACGACCATGGACATCAACCGCTGGGTGGAGGAGTACCTCTCCGCCCACGACGCCGTCTCCGCCGACCTCAACTTCGAGGGGTACCCGTTCAGCGTGTGCACCTCCATCAACGACGTCGTCTGCCACGGCTTTCCGGACGAGAACGCCGTGCTGAAGGACGGCGACATCATCAACGTGGACATGTCGACCATAAAGGGCGGGTACTTCTCGGACTCCAGCCGCATGTACTGCATCGGCGAGGTGAGCCCGGAGCGCAAGCGTCTTGTGGACGTGTGCCACGAGTCCGTCAAGGCGGGCCTCGCCGCCGTGAAGCCGTGGGGCCACCTGGGAGACGTTGGCGCCGCCGTCCATCAGGTTGCGCTGGACGCGGGCTTCTCCGTCGTGGAGGAGTACGGCGGCCACGGCATCGGCTGCGAGTTCCACGAGGACCCGTTCGTGAGCTTCACGAGCGAGGCGGGCACGGGACCCATCCTCATGCCGGGCATGTGCTTCACCATCGAGCCCATGGTGAACGCGGGCGATCCCGACATCTACATAGACCGCGGCAACGGCTGGGTCGTGCGCACGGTCGACGGCAGCGACTCCGCGCAGTGGGAGGTCCAGCTCGTCGTGACGGACACGGGCTACGAGCTGCTGTCCTGGTAGGTAATGTGGCGGCAGCGCCAAGTGGCGTAGTCTACCAATTGATGTGGTGAGCACGAGAGGTGCCGGCCGTCCGTTTTTGGTGGCTGGCACCTTTGCGTTATCAGCCCAACCTCACCCGCTTCGGGACGTCCTGCTCAGCCCGGATCCGGCCGATGCCGGTGTTCAGAGGGTTCGTGGCGTCGACCACACCGTCCAGAAAGCCCAAGAGCCTCGCGATGCGAAGGAAGTTCTCGAACGATCCCGCCCCCTCGTTCAGCATCTTGCGGACGGTGGGGACGCTCAGGTTCGCGCGGGCGGCCAGAAGCTCCACCGTGATGCGCTGCTGCCTGCGCGCGAGGTCGAGGTTCGAGGATATCTCGCGCATCGCGCGTGCGACGGGTATGGGTGTGCGTCCTGCCATGCAAACGTCCTTAACAGCAATAGAAGTTTTTGTATAGTCAGATTATAGAAATATCCGTTGCTGTTATCAATATCATCCCTCAGCCTTGCCCCTTGGACATGGGGCGCAACGGGGCGTGCGCCGCTCGTGGAGAAACCGCGGCTTCCTGCCGTTCCGTACGTATGGGCCACGTGATTGCGGATATAAAAAACGATGCAATGTGCCCCGGCACGACCCTGGCTTCGGCCCCGATGCAAGGAGGCAGTCACCATGAGCGATGGTCATAGTTCGTCTTCAGATCACGTCCGATACATGGGAGCGGCACCCCTCGCACGGGACGGGGGATGCCTCGTGGCAGGCGCTCGACTCCGCTAGGTCAGCCCACCAAACAACATCACGGTCGTCCTGACGCGTGCCCCAATGGCAGGGCGCGCGTCGTCGTGGCGGCTCCGCGAAGCGTGGCTGCGTTTAGCCAGGCCGCCTGGCGCGCCGCGACGCGCCACCTCCCCGCACGACCCTGCCGTGCACAGCGTTTCCCGGGATTGCGAGGTCAGCCATGACCAAGCCAACCACCATCATCCGGGGACTCCTCGCGGGCACCCCAAAGGCCAGCGCCATCCATGCGCATCAGACTTCAAACCGTCAGGACCGTGGCGAGAAGAACCAGCGCGACTGGCTGCGGCACCTCTCGGCACTGCCGAAGGCAGACGTGCTCGACGAGCTCGCCTCCAACGAGCGCGGCCTTACCCAGGCCGAGGTCGATTCCTCCCGCGCGTTCTACGGCAGCAACGTCCCCGTCGAGGTCCGGCGCATCAGCCCGGCGCGGCGCCTGCTTGCCTCGTTCGCGGATCCGTTCACCTACATCCTGCTTGCGATCGCGGCCATCAGCGTCGTGACGGACGTCGTGCTCGTGGCGCCGCAGGACCGCAACCCCACGGCGCCGGCCATCATTGCCGTCATGGTGCTCATCTCGGGTGGCATGCGCTTCGTTCAGGACACGCGCAGCTCCAATGCGGCGGACGCGCTCGGCAGGATGATAGAGACCACGGCAAACGTGCAGCGCGCGGAGGCGGGCCGGGTCGAGGTCCCGCTGGAGGACGTCGTCGTGGGCGACGTGGTGCACCTCGCCGCGGGCGACGTCGTTCCGGCGGACGTCAGGCTCCTCAAGGCTCACGACCTCTTCGTGAGCCAGGCCTCCCTCACGGGCGAGTCCGAGGCCCTCGAGAAGGACGCCGCCCCCAACGCGGATGCCGCCACGGCCCCGGTGACGGACCTTGCCAACGTGGCGCTCATGGGCTCGACGGTCGTGTCCGGCACGGCGCTCGCCGTCGTCGCGGCGGTCGGCGCGCACACGCTGTTCGGCGCGTCGACGGCGGCCCTTGGCAAGAGCCGCGAGGACACGGCGTTTGACCAGGGAATCAACCAGACGAGCCGCCTGCTCGTGCGCCTGATGGCGTGCGTGATGCCACTCGTGTTTCTCATCTGCGGCCTCACGAAGGGCAACTGGCTCGACGCACTGCTCTTCTCGCTCGGTGTGGCCGTCGGCCTCACGCCGGAGATGCTGCCCATGCTCGTCACCACGTGCCTGGGAAAGGGTGCCGTGGACCTCAGCCGCCGCAAGGTGATCGTGAAGCGCCTGGACGCCATCCAGGACCTGGGAGCCATCGACGTGCTGTGCACGGACAAGACCGGCACGCTCACGCAGAACCGCGTGGTGCTCGAGCGCCACCTGGACGTGATGGGGCGCGACAACGCGGACGTGCTGCGCTGGGCGTTCATCAACAGCTACTTCGAGACCGGCCTTCGCAACCTCATAGATTCCGCAATCATCAGGCGTGCGGTGGAAGTCGCGCCGGACGAGGGGCGCGTGCCAAGCGCGGAAGAGCTCACGGACCGCTACTTCCGCGTGGACGAGCTGCCGTTTGACTATGAGCGCCGTCGCGTGAGCGTCGTGGTGGGCGACGCCGCCGGACGCACGCTCATGATCACGAAGGGCGCCATCGAGGAGGTGCTCCAGGTGTGCGCCACGGCGGAGCTGGACGGCAGGGCGCTGCCGCTTTCTGCCGAGCTGCGCGCGGACGTGCTCGCGCGGGCGCGCGACATGGCCAACCAGGGCATGCGCGTGCTGGGCGTCGCAAAGAAGGCTGACCCCGCCGGCGCCGGCACGCTCACGTGCGCGGACGAGAAGGACATGGCTTTCGTGGGCTACCTCGCGTTCCTGGACCCGCCAAAGGACACGGCCGCGGCGGCAGTCCGCGCGCTGGACGCTCTGGGCATCCAGACGCGCGTGCTCACGGGCGACTCCGCCGGCGTCGCGGTGCACGTGTGCCGTGCCATCGGCATTCCCGTCACGGGCGTGCTCACCGGCAGCGAGGTCGAGGGCATGGGCGACGCGGAGCTTTCCGAGCGCGTGCGCACGACGACGGTGTTCGCGAAGCTCTCTCCCGACCAGAAGGCGCGCGTCGTCGGGCTCATGCGGGCGCAGGGCCACGCCGTGGGCTACATGGGCGACGGCGTGAACGACGCCGCGGCCATGCGCGCGAGCGACTGCGGCATATCCGTCGACTCCGCCGTGGACGTGGCGCGCGAGGCGGCGGACATCATCCTGCTGGAGAAGGACCTCATGGTGCTCGAGCACGGCATCGAGTGCGGCCGTCGCACGTACGCGAACATGGTGAAGTACGTGAAGATGACGGTGAGCTCCAACTTCGGCAACGTCTTCAGCGTGCTGGTGGCGTCCGTGTTCCTGCCGTTTCTGCCCATGACCGCGGTGCAGCTGCTGCTCATGAACCTGATGTACGACGTCACGTGCACCGCCATCCCGTGGGACAACGTCGACGCGGACCTCATGCGCGCGCCCAGGCGCTGGGACACGGCGTCCATCCGCTCGTTCATGCTGCGCATTGGCCCCGTGAGCTCCGTGTTCGACGTGGTGACGTTTGCGCTGCTGTTCTTCCTGGTGTGCCCGGCCGTCGCGGGCGGCGCGTGGGGCACGCTCGGCGCGCACGGGTGCGAGCTGTTTGCCGCCACGTTCCAGGCCGGCTGGTTCGTGGAGTCTATGGTGACGCAGACGCTCGTGGTGCACCTCATCCGCACCAGCCGGACGCCCGTGTTGCAGAGCCACGCGTGCTGGCAGCTCACGGCGCTCGGCCTTGCGGGAATCGCGCTCGCCGTGCTCATCCCGTTCACGCCCATGGGAGAAGCGCTTGGCATGGCGCCGCTCCCGACTGCGTACTTCGCCCTTCTCGCCCTGGTGGCCGCGGGCTACGTGGCGTGCGTCGCCGTGGCGAAGCGGCTGTACCTGCGAAGCCACGAGACGCTGCTGTAACGGTGCGTCGTAAGGCCTGCGGGGTGTCGCCGGATGTCGCGGCACCCCGCAGGCGCCGCCGCTCGCTCCTGGCGCCCGGCCCTACGCCACGTCGTTCTGCGCGAAGTGGTGGCTGGCCGGCACCCGGCGCGGCTCGTACTTCTCGTCCGTCTTGCCCAGGACGATGGAGCCGAGCGGCACGAGCCCCTCCGGCAGGTCGAGCTGGGCCAGAAGGCCCGCGTCCTGCGCCAGCGCGCGCGTCGCGCCGTAGATGTAGCAGCTGCCGACGCCCTGGTCCACGGCCGCGAGCGACATGTTCTGGATCACGGCGGCCACGTTCGCGCTCGCGACGTTGCCCTCCGCATCGCTCGAGACCACGACCAGCATGGGCGCGCCGTACAGCGGGTGCGCGTCCGGGTTGCCAAACATGCGCGCTGCCGCGGCATCTATGGCCGCAAGCAGGCTTGGCCGCGTGACGACGGTCAGGTGGATTCCTTCGTACCTGCCCATGCCGATGGGCGCCTCGTACGCGGCCGCGAGGATCGCCTCCAGCTGGTCCGGATCTGCGACCTCGCCCGTGTAGCTGCGAATCGACCTGCGGCGGTTAAGCGCTTCGCTTAGTTCCATGATGCCTCCCGGTGACGTGTGCCTGCCACGGAGTATGCCCGTTTTTCCGCCGTATCGTAAAATCGACTTCGTAGGCGGAGGTGCTCGGGATGAGGAGGCACGCATGAGGGTTGCGGTCGTTGGAACGGGGTTCATCAGCACGCTGGTGGCACCCAAGATCGTGCGGTGGGGCTACACGGTGACGGACGTGGTGTCCACGCCACGCTCGCTTACGAAGGCGCAGGAGCTTGCGGGGCCGCTGGGCGCGCGTGCGAGCTGCGACTACGATGCCGTGCTCGCGCGCGAGGACGTGGACGCCGTGTACCTGGGAATCCCCAACGACCTGCACCACGACTACGCGACGCGTGCGCTCAGGGCCGGCAAGCACGTGATCCTAGAGAAGCCGATGGCCGCAAACAGCGCGCAGGCGCAGGAGATCCTGGACCTTGCGCGCGAGCGCGGCCTTCTGCTGTTTGACGCCACCACCACGTTCTACCTGCCCACCACGCGCAGGGTGGCGGAGTGGCTGCCGCTCGTGGGCGACGTGAAGCTCGCGGTGGCGAACTACAGCCAGTACTCCAGCCGCTACGACCGCTTCAAGCGCGGCGACATCGCCCCGGCGTTCGACCCGGCGCACGCGGGCGGCGCGCTCATGGACCTGGGCCACTACTGCGTGTCGTGGCTGTGCCGCATGTTTGGCGAGCCGCGCGGCGTCACGTACGCGGCGAACGTGGAGCGCGGCATCGACACGTCAGGCGTGGCGCTTCTGGACTACGGAGACTTCAAGGCGATGTCCATCGCGGCAAAGGACTGCGACGCGCCCAGCTACCAGATCGTGCAGGGCAGTGCGGGCTACATCCGCGTGGACGGCAAGCCCAACGGCCTGGGCACGGTGGAGCTCTGCCTGCACGACGGCTCCGTCCAGACGTACGTGCCGCCTGAGCAGGACCAGTACCAGGGCGAGTTCGAGGCGCTGCGCACGTTTGCCGAGGGCGGCGACGAGGGCCTCGAGGAGTGCTGGCGCATGGCGGAGCTCGGCCTTGTGGTGAGCAGGGTGCAGACCCAGGCCCGCGCGTCCGCGGGCATAGTGTTTGCGGCGGACGCACGCTAGCGGCGCCGCCGCGCCCGGCTGCGGCACCGGCGGAGGTCCGGTGCGCGTGGCCGGGCGCAGCCGCCTAGCCCAAAAGCTCCGCGATGGCGGCCTCCGCCTCCGCGCGCGTGGCGGCCCAGCTGCCCTGCACCATGTGGGGCTTGCCGCCTCCGCGCCCGTTCAGGCGCCCGTTCAGCTGCTTGCACGCGGCCCGCAGGTCCGCGTCCTCGCTCGCGAGCACGTACGCGATGCGTCCGTCGCCTGCCGCCGCGGGCGAGAGCGCGGCGCACGTGGTGGCCGTCGTCTGCTCCAGCACGCGCTCGCACAGGTAGCGCAGCTCGTCCACGTCGAGCCCGTCGCGGTAGCACGTCAGGAGCGCCCCCGTGGGCGAGAAGGACGCGACCTCCTGGTCGATGATCTTGCGGTTGGCCTGCTTCAGCAGGTGCTTCAGCTCGTCCTTCTCGCCCGAGAGGCGCCGCACGGCGTCGGGCACGTCCTCGTCCGCGACGGAGAGGAAGTTGCTCACGTCGCGCAGGCGACCCGTGAGGTCCTCGCACAGCTCAAGTGCGCGCCGTCCGCACAGAAGCTCGATGCGGGTCTTCTTCTTTTTGGTGCCTACGCGCAGGATCTTGACCAGGCCCACCTGGCCCGTCGTCGCCACGTGGGTGCCGCAGCACGCGCAGGAGTCGACGCCGTCGATCGTGACCACGCGAATCTGCCCGTCGTGCTCCTTCTTGCTGCGGTAGTCCATCGCGTCCAGCTGCACGGGCGTGGGCAGAAGCGCGCGCACGGGCACGTCGTCGCGGATGGCGGCGTTGGCGCGACGCTCGACGTCCAGGGCCTGCTCCGGCGTGAGGATGCCGTCAAAGTCGACCTCGATGCACTTCTCGCCCATGTGGAAGCCCACGTTCTCGTAGCCGTAGAGCGCGTGCACGATGCCGGACACGATGTGCTCGCCCGTGTGGGCCTCCATGTTGTCGCGGCGCCACGTCCAGTCGAGCGTGCCGTGGACGGCGGTGCCCACGGCAAGCGGCGCGTCTGCCAGGTGGAGCACGGTTCCGGGCTCGGCGCCGGGCACGGCCTCGCGCACGTGGACGGTGCCGGGGGCCTCCGCGGGCGCGGCCTCGCCCTCCTGCGCGCCCTCCGCAGCGGGCGCGGGCGCCGGTGCGTCTGCGGGCACGAGCGTGCCGCGGTCGCCGGGCTGGCCGCCGCCCGTGGGATAGAACGCCGTCCTGTCCAGCGTGATGGCGAACCCGCCCTTCGCGGGCTCGCACGACGTCACGCGTGCGTCGAACTCGCGCGCGTAGGTGTCGGTGTAGTACAGCTCGTCAAACGTCTCCATGTGGCGCCCCCTCATGCGCAAGCCGCCCGGCGCAAACGTCGGGCGGCGGTTGGATTCCATCGACACATGATAGGCGCTTCGGGCGCGCCTTGGGCGCGCGGGCGCTACTGGAGCGTCAGCAGCAGCGCCATCTTGAAGCGCTTCTCGGCGCGCACGTAGTGGCGGCCGTTCTTGTCGAACTTGAAGCACTCGCCGGCGTGGATCACGTGCTCCTGTCCCTCGTAGCCGATGACGCCCTCGCCGTCGAGCGCGAACACGAGCGCCTCGCCGGGGGCGGAGTGCTCGGAAAGCCCGCAGCCGGCGTCGAAGCTCATGAGCGCGAGCTTCATGCCGCCGTTGTGCGCGACGTCCATGTTCACGATGGTCCCGTCCTGGTAGGGGAGGAGCTCCCCGAGCCTGAAGACGTCACCCGCCTTGACCGCCTGGTTCATGATGGTTTCCCTTTCCATGTTGAGTTCCGTGTACGTGCAGCCTTCCTGCGTGGCCATGCCCACCGTGGCGCCCGCGGACACCAGGATGGACTCGCCCGCGGCCACGTGGCGCGCGCCGTCTCCGGCGTCCACGTCCATGCTGCCGTCCGCCACCATAAGCAGCTTGTGCTGGGGGTGGGTCTCGGCGCTGATGTCCGTCCCGGCCGCGAGCGAGAAGTAGCTCACGGCAAGCCCCGAGCCCTCGTGCACCGCAAACGACGTGGTGCAGCCCGGCGTCGCGGGGTGCTCCTTCGCTATGCTGAACGTCCTTCCGGCCGCCTCCCTCATGTGATGCCTCCGTTTCTGGCGCGCCGCCTGCTGGGTGCCTGCCGGCGCGCCCGTTGTCTGTACGGGCTCAGCGTAGCCAAGCTGCTGGAGGCATGTCCGTTGCCGCGGCAACGGTTTTGCTTCAGCGACAGTGGCGGGGAAGGGCCCGCGGGCGAGAAGGACCGCGCTCAGCGCAGCCGCTCCTCCATCCATGCGCGCAGGTGCCGCTCCATGCGCGCGAACGCGGCGCGCGTGTCGTCGCGGGCAAACGGACGCTCCATCATCCGGAACACGCAGCCCTGCTCCGCCGTGATGGCAAGGCTTTGGGGAAACGCCATCTCCCACGCAAAGCAGACGTGGCCCAGAAGGATGTCCGCCGGGTACCTGCGCGCGGCGCGCGGGATGGTGGAATGCCGCCAGAACCAGGAGGCCGCCTCCTGTGAAAGCGCGCTCTCCAGGAGCGTGCGCTCCGGGAAGCCGTAGATGTCCTCGACCGGGCAGGTGCAGTTCACCTTCAGGATGTCTATCTTGTCCGCGTCGCGCAGGAGCTCGCACAGGCGGCGCGTGCGCGCGTCCAGGTCCTGCGGCAGCCGCCACGAGCTGTGCAGCGCGACGGCCGTGCGGATGAGCCCGTCCTCGTCCGGCGCGGCCACGTAGTCGCGGACCTTTGGCGCAGCGCCGTCCAGCCCGTCAAACAGCACGCGCGCGCCGAGGGCCGCGTGGCTGGTGGAGGCGGCGTCGTTGAACGTGCCATAGCGCCTGACCTGCTCGAAGCGACCCACGTCGTGCAAGAGCCCCAGCAGCCACGCAAGGTCGACGTACTCTGGGGACGCGCCTTCCGGCAGGGAGCGCGCGATCTTCTCGGCAAGGTCCGCCACGCGCCGGGTGTGCTCCACCTTCAGGGCGATCTTGGGGTCCTGGGGGTCAAAGCGCTCCACGTAGCGCTCGAACGCGTGCGCCGCCCGGTCCCTGTCTATGTGCATGTGGCCTCCTCGCGCAGCGCTTCCCATGCCGCGCCTCTGGGTCGCGCCACCGTGGCGCGTGCCTGCCGTGCCAGCATTATACGGCTGGCCCCCGCCGGGCCGGGCGTCGGGCGCCGTCGCCGGCCCGGGATGCCCCCGAGTCGCGCGCCCGCACGTGCCGCAACACAAACCCGCAACGTTGGGGAAACGAAGCGAGCGACGTTTCGCGCCCCTCCCGTAACCATGCCTAAACCGCGGGTCAACGTCCGCGCACTACAGTGGGCCCAAGGTCTTACGGAGAGGAGCACGTCATGCCCATGCGGTACGAGGACTACAAGCGCTACCTGAGCCCGGCGCTCGCAAAGAGCACGGACCTCGTGATCGACCACGGCGAGGGCAGCTACATGTACGACGTCAACGGCGAGAAGTACCTGGACTTTGTCCAGGGCATCGCCGTGAACGCGCTGGGCCACAACGACCCGCACGTGCGCGCCGCCATCCACGAGCAGGTGGACAGGCTCATAAACGGCAGCTTCAACATGGTGAACTTCCCCACCACGCTCGAACTTGCGGAGCGCATAGCCCAGGTGGCGCCCGGCGACCTTGGCTGCACGCTGTTTGCCAACGGCGGCGCGGAGGCGACGGACGGCTCGCTCAAGCTCGCGCGCGCCTACACCCGCAGGCCGTGCATCATCGCGTTCAAGGGCTCGTTCCACGGTCGCACGTGGGGCGCGCTCTCCGTCACCGGCTCTGCCGCGCACTACCGCGAGGCATACCAGCCGGGGCTGCCGGGCATCTACTTTGCCACCTACCCGCAGAAGGACCTGTGCCCAAAGGGCATGGACGCGGAAGCGCGCTCCAGGTTCTGTCTGGACGAGCTCAAGCAGCTGTTTGACTACCTGGTGGAGCCCACCGAGGTCGCGGCCATCATCATGGAGCCGGTCCAGGGCGAGGGCGGCTACTTCGTCCCGCCCGCGAGCTTTGTCCAGGGCGTGCGCGAGATCTGCGACAAGTACGGCATCCTGCTCATCTTCGACGAGATCCAGAGCGGCTACGGTCGCACCGGCAAGATGTGGGCCGGCCAGAACTTTGGCGTGACGCCCGACGTCATGAACCTGGGCAAGGCCATCGCGGGCGGCATGCCCATGAGCGCCATCGTCTCGACCGAGAAGATCATGGCAAAGTGGCTGCCCGGCATGCACGGCGGCACCTTTGGCGGAAACCCCGTGGCCGCGGCCGCCGGCCTTGCGGTGCTCGACCAGATGGAGGAGCAGCACATCCTCGAGAACGTGAACGAGAAGGGCGCCTACCTCGCCGGCAAGCTGGAGGAGCTGCAGAAGGCGCACCCCGTGGTGGGCGACGTGCGCGGCATCGGCCTGATGCGCGCCATCGAGTTCGACCACCCCGAGGACGGAAGCCCGGCGCCGGAGATCTGGGGTGCCGTGAAGGCGCAGTGCCTGAAGAACCACATGATCACCCTCAACTGCGGCGTGCACGGCAACGGCATGCGCTTCGCAACCCGCCTGAACGTCACGACAGACGAGCTGGACGAGGGCGTGGGAATCCTGGACCGCTCCATGGGCGAGCTGGGGTACTAGACGGGCGCTGGCGCCCGGCCGTTGGAGCCGGCGCAGAGGCAAGCCATGCAAGGAGGCCATCATGCCACGCATCGCATATCTGGGAAGCGCGGTCCCGCTGGACCTTGAGCGCAGGATGCTGGGCGAGCTGGGCAGGGGCGACGTCGAGGTGTACGAGGTCGACTCCGACAACGCCGGCCGCCCCGCGCGCGGGTCGCTTTCGGGCGCGGACGCGCTCGTGATCGAGTGGGGCAAGGCGGACGCTCGCACGTTCGACGCGGCACCCCAGCTGAGGTGCGTGAGCATGATGGCCATAGGCCACGACAACATCGACGACGCGGCGGCTACGGCCAATGGCTGCTGGGTCACGAACGTGCCGGACTACTGCACGTACGACGTGGCCCTGCACACGCTGGGGCTCATCGTGGACCTGTACAAGAAGATCACGTGGTTCGACCGGCAGGTGCGCGACGGCGTGTGGGACGACATGGCCGGCTACGACGCGCCGCGGCCCCAGGGCCAGACGGCCGGGCTCGTGTTCTTCGGCTCCATCGCGCAGGCGCTCACGCCCATGCTGAGGTCGATAGGGATGGAGGTCGTGGCGTACGCCCCGACGAAGTCGCCGGCGTTTCTTGCCAGCCATGGCGTGACGAAGGCCGAGAGCCTGGAGGAGCTTCTGGAGAAGAGCGATGTGGTGAGCCTGCACTGCCCGCTGGTGGACGTGACGCGCGACATCATCTGCGCGCGGACGCTGCGCCTGATGAAGCCGACCGCGTTCTTCGTGAACACGTCGCGCGGCGGCTGCGTGGTGGAGGAGGACCTGGCGCAGGCGCTGACGGACGGCACGATCCGCGCCGCGGCCGTGGACGTGAAGCGCGACGAGACGAACGCGAAGAGTCCGCTGGTGGGGCTGGACAACTGCATCGTGACGCCGCACTGCGCGTACCACTCGTCCGACTCGTACACCGAGATGCGCACGCGCGCCCTGCGAAATGCGCTCGAGGCGCTGGACGGGCGCAAGCCCTCCGACGCCGTGAACGAGCTGTCGCTTGCGGGATAGGGCGCGGGCAGCCTGCGAAGGGGGTGGAGCTAGGCACCTGAGCGAAAGTCGCCGCCCTGCCACGCGCGAGGAGCCGTATCATGTGCCCTTGGAGCATGTCCGCATGGAGTGCGGGCTGCAACGAGAGGTGTCGTGACGGTAGCGGGCGAAGGGGCTTCCCCGGGATTGCGGTGGTTTCATGGCTGATGGCAAGAGGCTGGGGGCGCGGGATGGGATCGCCGTCTCGAGCATGCTGTTCGGGCTCTTCTTTGGGGCAGGGAACCTGATATTTCCCATCCACATGGGTCAGCTTGCGGGCAGGAACGCGTGGTGGGCGCTGCTGGGGTTTCTCGTGGCGGGCGTGGGGCTTCCCATACTTGGCGTCGCGGCGCTGGGCGCCAGCCGCTCGAAGGGCCTCCTGGACCTGAGCTCGCGCGTAGGCCGGCGCTTTGGCCTTGTGTTCACGTGCGTGCTGTACCTCACGATCGGCCCGCTGTTTGCCATACCGCGCTGCGCGACGGTGGCGTACACCGTCGGCATCGCGCAGTCGCTTCCCAAGGGCGCACACGGGGCGTGGCTCCTGCTCTTCTCGCTCGCGTTCTTTGCCGTGGTGCTCGCGCTTTCGCTCAGGCCGGGAAAGATTCTGACGTGGGTGGGCAAGGTGCTGACGCCGGGGTTCCTGGTGTTTCTGGGGATACTTGTGGCCGCGGCGCTTGCGGCGCCGTCCGCGCGCGTGGCGGACGTCGCGCCGCAGGAAGCGTACGTTGCGTCCCCGTTTGCGACGGGGCTGCTCGAGGGATACAACACGATGGACGCGCTTGCGGGCCTGGCGTTTGGCATCGTGGTGGTGGGGGTCGTGCGCGACCTTGGGGTGAGCGATGCCGCGGACGTCGCGCGGGGCACGATCCTCTCTGGCGTGGGAAGCGGCCTCATCATGGCGGTGGTGTATGCGCTCGTGACCGTCGTCGGCGCCCAGAGCAGAGGGGCATTTGCGCCGTCTAGCAACGGCGGCATCGCGTTTGCGCAGATAGCGCGCCTGTACCTGGGCGACGCCGGCTTGGTGGTGCTTGCGGTGACCGTGACCGTCGCGTGCCTGAAGACGGCGGTGGGCCTGGTGACGAGCTGCTCGCAGACGTTCGTGGGGATGCTTGGCGGGAGGGTGACGTACCGCTGCTGGGCGGTCGTGTTCACGCTCGTGTCGTTTGCGCTGGCAAACGGTGGGCTCGATGCTCTCATCGCGTGGTCGCTGCCCGTGCTTTACGTCATGTACCCCTTGGCCATCATGCTCATTGTGCTGGCGCTTGCGGGCGGGGCGTTTGGGTACGACCGCGTGGTGCTTGCGTGGGCCGAGGGCCTGACGCTGCCGGCGGCGCTCGTGGGTGCGGCCGCCTCGGCGCCGAAGGCGCTTGCGGGGACGCCCGTCGTCCGGGCCATGGCGCGCGTCGCGGCGGCGCTGCCCCTGGCGTCGTGGGGCTTTGGCTGGGTGGTGCCCGCGGCGGTGGGGCTTGCCATTGGCCTTGCGGTGCATGCGGCGCGTACGCGCGCGCAGGCTCGCGGCAACGTGCCGTCATTGTGAGAGGCCCCGCTTTCGGGCGGCGGGGGCGGCTCTTCTCGTACAATACGATGGTTACGCCATCTATAAGGAGAATGCATGCCAAGCCTGTCCGACCAGATCGCATCGCGGCGAACGTTCGCCATCATCAGCCACCCCGACGCGGGCAAGACCACCCTTACCGAGAAGCTGCTGCTGTACACCGGCAGCATCCAGACCGCCGGCTCGGTGAAGGGCAAGGCGAGCGCGCGCCACGCCGTGTCCGACTGGATGGACATCGAGAAGGAGCGCGGCATCTCGGTCACGTCGTCCGTGCTGCAGTTCACGTACGAGGGCAAGTGCGTCAACATTCTTGACACCCCTGGCCACCAGGACTTTTCCGAGGACACGTACCGCACGCTCATGGCGGCGGACGCCGCGGTCATGGTGATCGACGGCGCAAAGGGCGTCGAGGCCCAGACGAAGAAGCTCTTCAAGGTCTGCACGCTGCGCCACATCCCCATCTTCACGTTCGTGAACAAGCTGGACCACGACACCCGCGGCCCCTTTGACCTGACGGAGGAGATCGAGACGGTGCTGGGCATCGGCACGTACCCCATGAACTGGCCCATCGGCAGCGGCCGCAACTTCCGCGGCGTGTTCGACCGCAACTCCCGCCACGTGATCGCGTTCGAGGGCGACGGCCACGCCAACGCCACGAAGAAGGTGAGCGAGATCGAGGCCGAGCTGGGCGACCCCGCCCTGGACGAGCTCATCGGCGAGGAAAACCACCGCACCCTGATGGACGACATCGAGCTTCTGGACGGCGCCGACAACGAGTTCGACCTCGAGGCGGTCCGCACCGGCCGCCTGACGCCCGTGTTCTTTGGGTCGGCACTCACGAACTTTGGCGTGGAGCCGTTCCTGAAGGACTTCCTGCGCCTTGCGCCGGAGCCCCTGGCCTATACGGACGTCCTTACCGGCGAGAAGGTCGAGCCCTCCCGGCCCGAGTTCAGCGGCTTTGTGTTCAAGATCCAGGCGAACATGGACCGCCACCATCGCGACCGCATCGCGTTCGTGCGCATCTGCTCCGGCAAGTTCGAGCGCGGCATGAGCGCCTGCCACGTGCAGGGCGACCGCACGATCAAGCTCGCGACCGGCACCTCGATGATGGCGGACGACCGCGCCATCGTGGACGAGGCGTACGCCGGCGACATCGTGGGCCTGTTCGACCCGGGCATATTCTCCATCGGCGACACCGTGTGCGCTGGCAAGCCCCACGTGCAGTTTCCCCAGATCCCCACGTTCGCGCCGGAGCACTTCGCGCGCATCACGCAGGTGGACACCCTGAAGCGCAAGCAGTTCATCAAGGGCGTGGAGGAGCTTGCCCAGGAGGGTGCCATCCAGATCTTCCGCGAGCTTGGCATGGGCATGGAGAGCGTCATCGTCGGCGTCGTGGGCGTGCTGCAGCTCGACGTGCTGGAGCGCCGCCTCAAGAGCGAGTACGGCGTCGCCGTGAGCCGCCACCCGCTGCCGTACCACGAGATCCGCTGGATCTTGAACAAGCCGGACGAGCTGGACATGGCGAGCCTGAACCTCTCGCGCGACACCGGTCGCGTGGAGGACATGCGCGGCGGACGCCTGCTGCTGTTCACGAACGAGTTCAACGTGAACTGGGCGGAGGAGCGAAACCCCGAGCTCAGGCTGTCCGAGTTTGGAAACGTCACGTTCTAGGGGCGCCCAGCACCCGCGTAGCCCACGTCCTTCTCGACCGCGTCGTCAGGAGCCGCCATGCCAAACCTGCTGGTCCTCGTACCGTTTTGCGACGAGCACGTCGCGGCGCTTCAGCGCGCGGCCGGCCCGGGCTGGACGGTGGAGCGCCGCGGCCCGGCGGACGCGTCCACGCCCACGGCGATCTGCTCCGGGCGCTACGACCTGCCGGACGACGAGCTCGTGCGGGCGCTCGTGCGCGCGGACGTCGTCATAGGCGAGCCCGCCCCCGCCTTGCTGCGCCGCGCGGCCGACGCGGGCTCGCGCCTGCGCCTGGTGCAGATGACGTGGGCCGGAACGGACAAGTACACCAGGAGCGACGTGCCGTTTCCCGCCGGCGTGAGCCTGTGCTGCGCCGTCGGCGGCTTTGGGCAGCTCATATCCCAGTACGTCGTGGCGCAGGTGCTTGGCCTCATGCAGAACCTGCCGGCGTACCGCGACGAGCAGCGACAGCACCGCTGGGGAGACCTTGGCCCCGTCGGCTCGCTCGACGGCGCGCGCGTCCTCGTGTTTGGCGCGGGAAACATCGGCGGCTGGGTCGCGCGGCGCCTGAGCGGCTTTGACTGCACCGTCACCGGCGTGTGCCGCGAAACGTCGCGCCCGCGCCCGGGCTTCGACCGCCTGGTCACGCTCGACGCGGCCGCGGGGGAGCTTCCCGAGGCGGACGTCGTGGCGGGCGCGCTTCCCAACAACGACGCCACGGCCGGCTGGCTGGACGCTCGCCGCCTGAGTGCGATGCGGCCGGGCGCCGTCCTCGTGAACGTGGGTCGCGGCAACTTTGTCGACTGTGACGCCCTCGCGGACGTGCTCGCGGCCGGCGCCATCCGCGGCGCCGCGCTCGACGTCACGTCGCCGGAGCCCCTGCCCGCGGACCACCCGCTCTGGGCGGAGCCACGCTGCGTCATCACGCCGCACGTGTCCGGCGGCTCGTTTGGCCGTCACCGCCAGACGGAGGACAACATCTGCGCCATCTGCTGCGACAACCTGCGCGCCCTGCGCACGGGCGCCGCGCTCAGGAACCTGGTGCCCGCGTCCGCGTTCGACGTGGCGCCCCGTTAGCGCGCCGCGCTGCGTCACAACTCGAAACACCACAACAAGCTGCCCGAAACCTCGCGTGTCACCTTCCGCAACCACGCACGCCTAGAATGGCCGCAAACGGCCGCGCCCGCACCTTGCCCGCGCCGCGCGGCCACGCACGCGCGAGGAAGGACCCGACACCATGCCCCTAGACAGCTTCCGCCTCTATGCACCCACCCGCGTCCTGTTTGGCCCCGGCCAGCTCGCCCACCTGCACGAGCAGCCCATGCCGGGCAAGACGGCCATGCTCGTGATATCCAACGGCCGCTCCACGCGCGCGAACGGCTACCTCGACCGCACGGTGCACGAGCTCGCGCGGGCCGGCGTGAAGACGGTGCTGTTCGACCGCGTCGGCGCGAACCCCACGAAGGAGGTGGTGGAGGAGGGTGCGGCGCTCGCCCGCAAGTGCCAGGTGGACTTCGTGGTTGCGCTCGGCGGCGGCTCGGTTATGGACGCGGCCAAGGTGATGGCGCTCCTTGCCCCGCAGCCGTCCGGCGACCTGTGGGACTACGCCACGGGAAGCACCGGCCGGCACCTGCCGCTCGAGCGGCCCGAGCTTCCGTGGGTCGCCATCACCACCACGGCGGGCACGGGGTCCGAGGTCGACGCCATCGGCGTGGTGTCCAAGCTCGACACGCACGAGAAGATCGGCATCGGCTCGCCCAACAACTTCGCCCGGATTGCGGTCGTGGACCCGGAGCTCATGCTGAGCGTGCCGCCCAAGTTCACGGCGTACCAGGGCTTCGACGCGCTGTTCCACAACATGGAGGGCTACATCAGCACCAAGACGAACCTGTTTGGGCAGATGGTGCAGCTTGAGGCGATCCGCAATATAGGCACGTGGCTGCCCGTGGCCGTGCGCGACGGCTCTAACCTCGAGGCGCGCACGCACGTTGCGTACGCCAACACCATGGGCGGCTACTCCATGGTGGTCTCGTCCAACTGCTCGCAGCACTCCATGGAGCACGCCATGAGCGCGTTTCACCCAGAGCTCCCGCACGGCGCCGGCCTCACCATGCTGAGTCTGGCGTACTTTGGATACTGGGCGGAGCGCCACGTGTGCGACGACCGCCTGGTGGCGATGGCGCGCGCCCTGGGCCGCACGGACGCCACGAGCCCGGAGGAGCTGCCGCGCGCCCTGCACGACCTGCAGGTGGCGTGCGGCGTGGACGACCTGCGCATGAGCGACTACGGCTTTTCGGGCACGCACGAAGAGGCGCTGCTGCTTGCGCGCACGGCCCGCGAGACCATGGCCAGGCTCTTCTCGGCGGACCCGGCTCCCACGACGGACGAGGACATCGCGTCCATATACATGAAGAGCTTCCGCTAGGCACGGCCCTCCGCCGCACGTCGCCGCGCGCGGGGCCCAAGGGCTATCATGGGACGCGATGGAATCGACGAAGAGGTGGCTTTTTGGAGCGAGAAGAGCTGAGGTCGCTGCTTGCGGCCGTGGCGGCGGGCGGCGTTGCCGTGGACGACGCGTGCGCGCGCCTGGGCGAGGCGCAGCTGGCGGGCGCCGGGTTCAGCGACCTGGGCTACGCGAAGCCGGACGTGGGCCGTGGTGTGCGCCAGGGCGTGTCCGAGGTCATCTACGGCGCCGGCAAGACGGCTGCCCAGATCGCGGGCATCATGCGCGAGCTGGTGCGCTCCGGCCAGGAGCGCGTGATCGTGACCCGCCTCGACCCGCAGAAGAGCGACGAGCTCCGCGCGCTCCTTTTGGCGCAGGGCCTGCGGATGGTGACGGGCTACCGCTACCACGAGGGTGCGCGCATGGGCACGTGGGGAGAGCCCGCGGCCCCCGGCGGCCACGGCTACGTTCTGGTGGCGTGCGCCGGCACGAGCGACCTGTACTGCGCGGAGGAGGCTGCCCTCACGGCGACCATGCTGGGCAACGAGGTGCGTCGCGCGTACGACGTGGGCGTCGCGGGCATCCACCGCCTGCTTGCCCAGGCGGACCTCATCCAGAGGGCGTCCGTGATCGTGGCCGTCGCCGGCATGGAGGGCGCCCTTGCGAGCGTAATCGGTGGCCTCGCGGCGTGCCCCGTGATCGCGTGTCCCACGAGCGTGGGCTACGGCGCGTCGCTCGGCGGCGTCTCCGCCCTGCTCAGCATGTTGAACTCCTGCGCCAGCGGCGTCTCCGTCGTGAACATCGACAACGGCTTCGGGGCGGGCTACCAGGCCAGCCTCATCAACCACGTGGGGAGGTAGCGATGCCAGAGGCTCCCATCGCGCCGCGCGGCGCCAAGGCGCCGGCCGCGCAGACCCTGTACCTGGAGTGCGCAAGCGGCATAAGCGGCGACATGGTGGTCGCGGCCCTGCTGGACCTTGGCGCAGACGAGAAGGCCATGCGCTCCGCGCTCGCGAGCCTGCCCTTGGACGGCTACGACATCCGCGTGGCGCGCGCGAAGGCGAACGGGATAGACTGCTGCGACTTCGACGTGGTGCTGGATGCGGCGCACGAGAACCACGACCACGACATGGCGTACCTGTACGGCAACCTGGACGGCGCGCACGAGCACGGCGCACGCGGGCATGAGCACGAACACCATGGGCACGACCACGCTCACGGGCATCACCACGAGCACGCACACGAGCACCGCACGCCCGCGGACGTGCTGCGCGTGGTGGACGCCGGCAGCCTGACACCGGGTGCCAAGGCCATCGCGCACCGCGTGTTCAAGATCCTGGCCGCGGCGGAGGCGAAGGCGCACGGCGTGCCGGCCGACCAGGTGCACTTTCACGAGGTCGGCGCCGTCGACTCCATCGTGGACGTCGTGGCCGCGTCCGTGTGCCTGGACTCGCTGGGCGTGACGGACGTCGTGGTGAGCCCGCTCGCGGAGGGGCACGGCCGCGTGCGCACCCAGCACGGCGTGCTGCCCGTGCCGGTGCCCGCCGTGGTCAACATCGCGGCGGCATGCGGCCTGACGCTCGAGCCGCGCGACGTGGAGGGCGAGCTCGTGACGCCCACGGGCGCGGCCATCGCGGCGGCCGTCCGCACGGTGGACGCGCTGCCGGCGGCGTATGCCGTGCGGTCCGTGGGGTACGGCTGCGGCAAGCGCGCGTACGAGCCGGTCAGCATGGTACGGGCGATGCTTCTGGAGGCGCGCGACGCCGCGCCCGCGACTGGTAGCAGCGCGTCGGCGGGTGCGGGCGCCCTCGTGAAGCTCGAGACCGAGGTGGACGACTGCACGGGCGAGGCGCTCGGCAACGCGCTTTCCAAGCTCTTCCTCGCCGGCGCGCGCGAGGCCCACTACGTGCCCGTGTACATGAAGAAGAACCGCCCGGCGTACCAGGTTGAGGTGCTGTGTACGCAAGACCGGGTCGCGGCGTGCGAGCGCGTCCTCTTCGAGGAGACCACCACCATCGGCGTGCGCCGCCATCCCGTCGAGCGCACGGCGCTGCCCCGGGAACAGAAGGAAGTGCGCACGCCGCTGGGGCCGGCCCAGGTCAAGGTGGTCACGCTGCCGTCCGGCGCCATGCGCGCCTACCCGGAGCACGATTCCGTCGTGGCACTTGCGGCCGCTGCCGGCGTGCCGTACCAGGAAGCGTATCGCGCGGTGCTCGCGGCCGCGCAGGCGGGGGAGTAGCGATGGCGATCGACCTTCCAGAGGGGCTTTCGCTCGAGCGCGTGGATGGTGCCCTCACCCTGGTGGCGAAGGATGGCCTTTCCATGTGTGGCGACTTCACGCGCGAGCTCAGGCGCCTGCGCCCCGCAAACGTGTCCCGCGAGCTTCTGGTGCGCGCCGCGCGCGTGCGCGGCTGCGAGCACCCGTGTGCCGTGGACGCCACGGCCGGCATGGGGGAGGATTCGCTGCTCCTGGCCGCGTCGGGCTTCGACGTGACGCTGTACGAGCACGACCCCGTGATTGCGGCGCTCCTCGCGGATGCGCTGGAACGTGCGGCCGCCGTGCCGGAGCTTGCGCCCGTGGTGGCGCGCATGAGGCTGGTGCGTGGCGACAGCGTGGGGGCGCTACGCGCGCTTGCGGACGCAGACGCCAGCGCGCGGCCGGACGTGGTGTTGCTTGACCCGATGTTTCCCGAACGCCGCAAGAGCGCCTCCGTAAAGAAGAAGGCCCAGCTGCTGCAGCGGCTGGAGCGTCCCGCTCAGGACGAGGCCGCCATGCTGGACGCGGCCATCAAGGCGCGCCCGCGCAAGGTGGTCATCAAGCGCCCGCTCAAGGGACCGTTCCTCGCGGGCGCAAAGCCCGCATACCAGATCGCGGGAAAGGCCGTTCGCTACGACGTGCTGGTGCCTGCGCAGCTGTAGGAAGATCATGCAAGAGGCCCCCGTTCGGAAACTACTGGGGACTCCGCTACGAGCCCGGCCACCCCTTGGGGTGGTCGGGCTTTGGCGTAGGTTGCGAAGCCTAGGTGCTGGAAAGAATAATGCAGTAAGGAGAAGGCCATCCCACATGCTCGTGGGGTGGCCTTAGACGCAAGGTGTTGCGCGGACGATGCGCGTGAAGCTGGGCTTGAATTGCTATATGGAGTGAATGCGCTTCTCGTCGTAGCGCTCCGCGCAGTGGGGCGTGACCGTGCCGTCCGGATGGCCCACCGCGATCATGCAGAACGGCGTGAGGTCCTGCGGCAGGTCGAGCGCGGCCGCCACCTTGTCCTCGCGCTCGCGCGTGGGGTGGACGGCCATCCACACGGCGCCCAGGCCGAGGTCGACGGCCTCGAGCAGCAGGTTCTGCACCGCGGCTGCCATGTCGAGCGGCGCGCACTCTGGGAAGCGCACGTGCTGCCTGAAGCACGGCACGATCACGAGGGGCGCGTTCGCGGCGGGGGCGGCGTAGGGCGAGGCCTGCGAAAGGGCTGCGCGTTCGTCCTCGCTCGAGACGAGGTAGAACTCCCACGGCTGCTGGTTGCCTGCCGAGGGGGCGGCCATCGCGGCGTGGAGAAGGGCCTCTGCCTCGAACGACGTGACCTTCTCGCCCGTGAAGTTGCGCACGCTCGCGCGCCGGTACATCGTGTCGAGGGCGCCCACGCTACTCTCCGTCCTCGGGGTAGTCGTCGTCCTCCGGGACGTAGTCCGTCAGGCACGCGTCCAGCTTGGCGACGATGTCGTCCTTGTCCATGTGGCGGCCGATGATGCAGAGGCGGTTCTCGCGGTCGCCCACCTCGGGGTCCCAGCTGTCCATGATCTCCGGGCTCTCCGCGACGATGCGCTTGAACTCGTCCTCCGGGGCGGTGGCGACCCAGAGGCCGTTCTCGTTCAGGCGCACCTGGTGTCCGGCCTGCTCGAACACGTAGCACATGTCCGGGTTCTGCTGCGCCCAGAACGTGCCCTTCGTGCGGATGATCTCGTCCGGGAAGTTCTGGAGCAGGTCGTTGAACCTGTCCACGTCAAACGGCTTGCGGCGGTGGTACACGAACGTCTCGATGTCGTACTCCAGGACCTCCGGGTCCTCGTGCTCCTCCGGGTGCTCAATCGCGTCGATCCACGCGGCGGAGGAGTAGGCGCGCTCGAAGCTGAAGCGACCGGTGTTGAGGATCTGGTCCATGGGGACGTCGCCGTTTTCCGCCTCGACGATCACGGCGTCCTTCTGGAGGCTGCGGACGATGGCCTTCAGCTCGGCGATCTGGTCAGGGTTCACGAGGTCGGTCTTGTTGAGGACGAGCGTGGAGCAGAACTCGATCTGCTGGATGAGCAGCGACTCGATGTCGTCCTCGTCGATGTCGTCCTCGAGCAGGTCCTTGCCGCCGTTGAACTCGTCGTACATGCGCGCGCAGTCCACGACGGCCACGATGTTGTCCAGGTCGAGCGGGGCGTTGCCCTCGTACTTGGACTGGTCGCAGAACGCGCTGATGGTGTAGGCGATGGGGATGGGCTCGCAGATGCCGGAGGCCTCGATGATGATGTAGTCGAAGTCGCCGGAGGCGGCGATGCCGCCCAGCTGCTTCGCCAGGTCGTCGGAGAGCGTGCAGCAGATGCAGCCGTTCGTGAGCGGGATGAGGCTGTCGGTCTGGTTGAGGCCGCCCTCCTTGATGAGGCTCGCGTCCACGTTGACCTCGCCGATGTCGTTTACGATCACGGCGGCGCGGATGCCCTGGTCGTTTGCCAGGATGCTGTTGAGGATGGTGGTCTTGCCGGCACCCAGGTAGCCGGTGAGCATCACAATCTTGACGGGTTTGGACTGGGGCATGTGCCCTCCTCGCTTGGGCCCGGCGACGCGGGCGGTTTGTTGTCGGTTGCAGTCTAGGGGTTCGTACCCAAAAAGGGCGGTCTCGCATGGTGCTTTCACGTTCAATACACGTAACCACCTGCGCCGCGCGCGTGGGCGTAGGCCTGCCTCGTATGTAGTTTCCTCAACAACAGGGCGGTTTGGCCGGTCTTTTGGCGCCCGCCGTGACGTGTGGAGGGGTTTCTTGGAGCAGTTCGAGTTCATATTGGTGGTTCTTGCGTGCGTGGGGCTGTCCTCGGTGATGGACCACGTGGTGGAGAAGGTCTCGCTTCCCGTGTTGCAGGTGATCTTGGGCCTGGCCGCGTCCCTGCTGGTGCCCGGCGTGCGCGAGGCGCGGGTGGAGTCCGAGCTCTTCCTGGTGCTGTTTATAGCGCCGCTGCTGCTTAACGAGACCCGCGAGGTCGACCCGCGCCGCCTGTGGCAGAGCCGCGCAGACATACTCTCGCTCGCGGTGGGGCTCGTGGTGGCGAGCGTGCTCGCGGTGGGCTACGTGCTGCACTGGCTGGTGCCAAGCATACCCCTGGCCGCGGCGTTCGCCCTGGGCGGGGCCCTCGGTCCCACGGACGCCGCCGCGGTGACGGCGCTGAAGTCCTCTGTCAACCTGAGCGACCGGCAGACGACGCTCCTTTCGGGCGAGTCGCTCATAAACGACGCGTCGGGCGTCGTCGCGTTCCAGTTTGCGGTTGCGGCCGCGGTGACAGGGTCCTTCTCGCTCGCGAACGCGGCGGGCACGTTCCTGGTGCTGTTTGTGGGCGGCATCGCGGTGGGCGCGGCGCTGGGGGCCGTGGTGTCTGCCGTCATCAGGCTGCTGGAGGACCTTGGCCTGGAGGACGTGACGTCGCACGCGCTGTACGAGCTGATGGCGCCGTTTCTGGTGTACCTGGTGGCGGAGGCGCTGCACGTGAGCGGGATCCTGGCCGTGGTGGCCGCCGGCATCGTGATGGCGGCGTCGCGGCTGCGCTTTCACTCCACGTTCGAGGCGCGCAGGTCGCTCGTTTCCGGCTCGCTGTGGTCTGTCATTTCGTTCTTGATAAACGGCACCGTGTTTGTGCTGCTGGGCATGCAGCTGCCGCACGTGGCGGCGCCGGGCCTTGCGGACGGGCTCGTCCCCGCGCAGGTGCTGGGCGTGATCCTGGCCGTCGCGGCCACGAGCATGCTGTGCCGCCTGCTGTGGGTGTACGCGCTGGAGGTGGCGCACCGCCGGCGCGGCGGGAGCCTGTGCGGGCGCGGCGGGTCTGCGCTGCACGACGCGCTGGTGACGACCGTCGCGGGCGCGAAGGGCGCCGTGACGCTCTCCATCGTGCTGACGCTGCCGGCGACCGTGGCCGGCGGGGCGCCGTTTGCGGGCCGCGACCTTTTGGTGACGCTTGCGGCCGGCGTCATCCTCGTGACGCTTCTGGCCGCGGACGCCGCGCTGCCGCGCCTGGCCCCTCAGCCTGCGGACGACGGATCTTGCGAGCGCGAGCGCAGGCGCGACGGACGAGAGTGCGCCGGGCGCCGCCGCGGCAACGCTCGTGCGGCACTCCGCGCACGTGGCGCGCCCCGACGACCACGCAGACGAGGAGGAGTTCGCCCGCGTGTTTGGCCAGGCCTGCATCTATGCAATAGAGCTGGAGTACGCGAGCCTGGACTACTTTGACGAGGTGATTGCCGCGGGCGATGAGGCGCGGGCAAAGGCGGCGCGCATCCGCAGGGAAACCCACGAGCAGCTGCTGCGCTCGCTGTGGAGCTGGCTCAACTACGGCCGCGACGTGCCCGTGGACTCCAACGAGGCGTATGCGCTGCCGTACAATCTGCTTACGCACGAGTTTGCGCCGCGCTTTGGCGAGCACCTCGCGAAGGCCCGCGAGTACGCCCGCGACATGGACGCGACGGCGCTGAGGATAGAGCTGGACGTGATAGCGCGCCTGCAGGCGGAGGGGCAGGTGTCCCGTCGCGTTGCCGGCGAGCTGCGCGAGGACGTGTATCTGCTGCAGATGAGCGAGGAGCAGGGAGAAGGGCATGGCGTTTGCAGATCTGGCGCGCGAGCGCTTCAGCGTGAGGAAGTACTCGGAACGCCCCGTGGAGCGGGGCAAGCTTGACCAGGTGCTGGAGGCGGCGCGCGTTGCGCCCACCGCCAAGAACCTGCAGCCGTGGCGCGTCCACGTGCTCCGGGGCGCGGACGTGCTCGAGCGCTACGACGAGCTGACGCCCATGCGCTACGGGGCGCCCACGGTGCTCGTCTTTACCTACGACGTGGC
>Ga0256404_1004470_pt1 | contig 26399 bp, 23 predicted proteins | sample RumenRJG_01DNA_FD_185990 | JGI IMG/M metagenome (GOLD analysis project Ga0256404, IMG submission 185990) | Bovine rumen microbial communities from Lethbridge, Alberta, Canada - RJG_01 | ecosystem: Host-associated > Mammals > Digestive system > Stomach > Rumen | place: Canada: Alberta | collected...
TTGCGGCGGGGTCCCACCTCTTCCCATTCCGAACAGAGAAGTTAAGCCCGCTTGCGCCGATGGTACTGCAATGCAATGCGGGAGAGTAGGAGGCCGCCACTTTTTTCTTGAAGCCCTTTCATCAGCAACGATGAGAGGGCTTTCTTCGTTAAAAATTTGGTTTTTTGCTTTTTTTTTCGTACCTTTGCAGGCGGATAACTATAGTATGGCGATTGAATGTCTCGTGGTGAGACGGCTGTGCTTAAATTATTTTTTATGAAGAAAATAGCTAAGATGGCATGTTTAACATGCTTAATGTTGATGTTAGTTCCATCTGATGCTTGTTCATCTGGAGCTAATGGATCGAGAAACTCAAGTTTTGACTGGAATCCCGTTATCGATGCGATTATCGAGGTTGAGAGTGAGGGTAATGCCAAAGCCGTTGACAAGAGCGGCAAATCGTGTGGCATACTGCAGATCACTCCTGTTTTAGTAAAAGATTGTAACCGTATCTTGGAAATGCAAAACCATCGTAAACGTTACACGATGAAAGATCGGTTTAGTGTCAAGAAATCCAAAGAGATGTTTATTCTTTACCAGTCATTTTACAACCCGAAGAACAGTGTAGAACAGGCTATTCGTTCTTGGAACGGTGGAATGGGCTACTCCATTCGGGGAACTCAAAAGTATTTTGAGAAAGTAATGAGCAAAATGAAGTAGAGACTTTATGACTTTTAATAGAAACGCGTGTTTTAAAAAGCTCGCGTTTCTTTTTTTTTGCGGAGGCAGGACTCGTCATCGTTTACTTGCAAACGCTTTGACCTTGGTCAAAGAACTGCGACCGGGAGCATGTCGAGTTCTGCGAAAACAAAAGAAGTCCGACAGAAATCGGGCTTCGTTGTTGCGGAGGCAGGACTCGAACATGCGACCTCCAGGTTATGAGCCTGGCGAGCTACCAACTGCTCCACTCCGCGATATTAAATAGTGCCTTTTTTGAAAAGCGATGCAAAGGTACGTATTTTTTTTGAAACGACCAAATTTTTATGAATAAAATCACCTATATTTGGTATTTTCTCACATTTACTTACAAAATATTTGGTAGTATCAGGGTTATTTTCTAATTTTGCACACAGTATTTGCGATGTGCAATACAGAAAAGTTTGGGAGGTCTAAGATTATGTCCATATCGAAAACTCGACAAAAGTTAGTTGATGTCGCTCGTCAGTTGTTTGCCAAGAATGGTTTGGAGAACACGACGATGAATGATATCGCGTTGGCATCCGACAAGGGTCGTCGCACCCTTTATACCTATTTCAAGTCCAAGGAAGACATCTACTATGCTGTTATCGAGTCAGAGCTGGAGCGTCTTTCCGACCAGTTGGACGAGGTTGCTGCGAAGAAGATTCCCCCTCAGGAGAAGATTATCGAGTTGATATACATGCATCTGAGTATGATTCGTGAGACCGTGGTGCGCAATGGTAACCTGCGTGCAGAGTTCTTCCGTAACATCTGGATGGTCGAGAAGGTTCGCAAGAATTTCGACGATGCCGAGATCGAGTTGTTCCGCAAGGTGTTCCGTGAAGGCAAGGAAGACGGTGAGTTCGACATCGACAATGTCGATTTGGTGGCCGACATCACTCACTATTGTATCAAGGGTCTTGAAGTGCCTTATATTTACGGTCGTATTGCTCATGGCATGCGTGAGGAAGACACGAAGCCGCAGGTCGCCAAGATAGTGTACAGTGCCCTTGGCAAGCGTAGGATGTGACATTCATTGAATTTATAAACTAAATATTAAAAGAAAGATTATGGGATTATTAGAAGGAAAGACAGCGCTGATTACGGGTGCTGCTCGTGGTATTGGAAAAGCGATTGCCCTGAAGTTTGCTGCTGAGGGTGCCAATATTGCATTTACCGACCTGCAAGTCAACGAAGAGACAGAGAAGGAGATTGCTGCGCTGGGTGTGAAGGCCAAGAGCTATGCCTCCAATGCAGCAGATTTCGCACAGACAGAGGAAGTTGTCAAGGCTGTCAAGGAAGAGTTTGGAGCTATTGATATCCTGGTGAACAATGCCGGTATCACCAAGGATGGCCTGATGCTGCGCATGACCGAGCAGCAGTGGGATGCAGTCATTGCTGTCAACCTGAAGTCAGCATTCAATTTCATCCACGCCTGTGTACCTGTCATGATGCGTCAGAAGGCAGGTTCTATTATCAACATGGCCTCTGTGGTAGGTGTTCATGGCAATGCCGGTCAGGCCAACTATGCCGCCTCCAAGGCTGGTCTTATCGCCCTTGCCAAGTCTATTGGCCAGGAGATGGGTCCTAAGGGCATCCGTGCCAACGCCATAGCTCCTGGATTCATTGAGACAGCCATGACAGCCCAGCTCTCTGAGGAGATTCGTGAGGAGTGGAAGAAGAAGATACCTCTTCGTCGTGGTGGTCAGGTAGAGGACATTGCCAACGTTGCTACCTTCCTGGCATCCGATATGTCCAGCTATGTCAGTGGACAGGTTATCCAGGTTGACGGCGGTATGAACATGTAATAAGAGAGCAGTGATGAAGGTCGTTTACGAGGACAACCATATCATCATAGTATATAAGGAGAGTGGGGAGATCGTGCAGGGCGACAAGACTGGCGATCGTCCCCTCTCTGATTTGGTGAAGGCGTACATCAAGGAGAAGTACCAGAAGCCCGGTGAGGTGTTCCTTGGTGTGGTACACCGTCTGGACCGCCCTGTCAGTGGTCTGGTCGTCTTTGCCCGTACGTCGAAGGCCCTGACGCGTCTGAACAAGATGTTTCGCGACGGTGATGTGCACAAGACCTATTGGGCGATAGTAGGAAGAGAAAAGGGGACAGCGAAGAGTGGGCAGTCTTTCGACGATGGGGAGTGGCATACACTTGAAAACTGGCTGGTGCGCAACGAGCAGCAGAACAAGTCGTACGCCTACGACCATGAGGTGCCGGGCAGTAAGAAAGCCCTGTTGCAATACCGCCAGTTGGCTGAGGGCGACCATTATCGACTGTTGGAAGTCAACCTGATGACCGGTCGTCATCACCAGATACGCTGTCAGTTGTCAGCGATAGGCTGTCCTATCAAGGGCGACCTGAAATATGGCGCCCGTCGTAGCAATCCCGATGGCAGCATCTCCCTGTTGTCACACCATGTGTCGTTCGTTCACCCCGTTTCCAAGTCCTTGATAACCGTTGAATCCCCGTTGCCTGACGACAATTTATGGCAGGCGCTGAAAAAAAACGTCCGATAATTTCGCCTTTTCCGTTTTTTTCCTTTATTTTTGCATCGTATTTCGCGACGATAGCATATGAAAAAAACGTTATGGTGGATAGGAGGCATCCTGCTGAGTCCTGTCTTGCTGTTTGTCATATTGACTATTCTGATTTATCTGCCACCTGTCCAGAACTGGGTGGTAGACAAGGTCGCTGCATACGCCTCCGAACAGACCGGTATGGAGATTACCGTCAACCATGTCGATTTGTCGTTTCCCCTGGACTTGGGTGTCGACGGCATTCTGGTTGTCCATCATCCTGACACCATTGCCGACATCCAGCGTGCGGTCGTTGATGTCCAACTGCTCCCATTGTTTCGTAACAAGGTGGTTATCAATCAGTTGGAGATTAGCCATGCCTGTCTGAATACCAATGGGTTCGTTGATTCTGCCATAGTAAAAGGTAGGTTCTCCAGACTCTTTGTGAAGAGTGATGGCATCGACCTGAAACAAGAGACTGTCGAGGTCAATGGTCTCCAGTTGGAAGACGCCCATCTGGACATCGTCCTCAACGATTCCGTTCCTGAGGACACCACCCAGTCGGAGAACAAATGGAAGATACACCTCGACGAAGCCACGATACATCGTTCTGATGTCGCCCTCCACCTGCCAGGCGACACGATGAGCGTCCGTGTTCATCTGGGCACGTTCACTGCCCGTGAGGCGTTGGTTGACCTTGCCAGCGAGACCTATACCGTGGGAAGTGCCGACTGGTTGAACGGAGCCCTGCAGTATGACCAGAACTACCAGCCCCACGTGGCCGGCCTGGACTATAACCACCTCGATCTGCATGATGTCAATGTGGGCATCGACTCCATCTACTACCACGACCCCACGTTGCGCCTGCACATTCGTACGCTGGCCCTGAAGGAGAAAAGCGGTATGCAGGTTACCGACCTCACTGGTCCTGTCGAGTTGGAACATGGACAGCTGCGCCTTCCTAAGTTCCATCTGAAGACCCCCGGTTCCGAGATAGATGTCGAGCTCGACATGCCACTGAACCTGATGGAGCCCCTCTCGAAAGACGCCCTGCACCTGCGTATGAAGGCCAGTCTGGCCAAAAGCGACCTCCTTCCTTTCATGGCGTCGCTGCCTGCTGCCCTTCGTGAACGCTGGCCTAATCATCCCCTGCAGTTGCAAGGCAGTGTACAGGGCACCCTGCAACACCTGTCGTTCACCAACCTCGACGTGACACTGCCCACCGCTTTCCATGCCACAGCCACCGGATTCGTGGAGCATGTCGACGATCCTAAACGCCTGCGTGCCGATGTGCAGTTCACGGCATCCACCCAAGACCTCGGTTTTGTGAGCGCCCTCCTGCCACGCGACGTGCAGCGTAACTACCGCATACCCCCGGGCATCACTGCCCAGGGACGTCTCCAAGCCAATGGTGCCAGCTATGTCGCTGACCTCACCGCTCGTGAGGGGAAGGGTACCATGAAGTTGAAAGGTCGTCTGAATACCGATGTGATGCGCTATGATGCCCAGTTGAGCGTCAACAACCTGAACATCCACCATTTCATGCCACGCGACTCCATCTATACCGTCACTGCTGATGTCAACCTACAGGGACAGGGCACCGATTTCCTGTCGCCTCATACCCGTCTGACGGCAGATGCGCAAGTGCATCGCCTGCACTATGGCCGCTGGACCTTCGACCGCGTGACTGCTCAGGCCACTGTTGCCAATGGACATGGCCTGGTCGATATGGACAGCCGTGGCAACCTTGTCAATGGCAAGCTTAGCATCGATGCCCTGCTGAACACCAGCAAAGTCAACGGAACCCTGACTGCAGACCTGAACACCGTCGACCTGTATAAGATGCGCCTCGTCGACAAGCCCCTTTCTGTGGGCCTCTGCGGTCATGTCGACGTCACCTCCGACCTCAAGTTGTCCCATTATGTCAGTGGACTGATTAGCGACATCACCATGCGCGACTCCTCCCGCACTGTCAGCTCTGAGTTTGTGGGCATCCACCTGAAAACCACCCCCGACACGACCCTGTTGCGCGCACAGAGTGGCGACTTTATCGTCAAACTCGATGTCAGTGGCAACTACGAACGACTGCTGCGCCAGTTGACGACCTTGGGTGATACCGCTACAGCCCAGCTGAAGGCGAAGATCATCGACCAGGCCGCCCTGCGTCGTTTGCTCCCCATCATGAAGATGCATGTGGAGAGCAAGCGCGAGAACCCGCTCCTTGTCATGCTGCGCAGCCAGGGCATCGACTTCCGTGACATGCTCTTCGACATGACCACCTCCCCGTCGACAGGAGTCAATGGCAATGGCCATGTCCACGCGCTGACCGTCAGCGACGTACGCCTCGATACCGTCAATTTCCGCCTGACCCAGCGTAAGGACCACCTCTCCTTTGGTGGTCAGATACGTAACAACAAGAAGAACCCGCAGTTTGTGTTCAACGCCCTCTTCGATGGTCTGTTGCAGGAGCGTGGCGCCACCTTTGGTGTTCGCTACTACGATGCCGACAACAAGTTGGGTGCACGCATAGGTGCCAAGGCCGAGATGCTCGACAATGGCCTGAACTTCCACCTCGTTCCCGAACGGCCTACCCTGGGCTATAAGGAGTTCAGTCTCAATGCCGACAACTACCTCTTCCTGGGTACTAACAACCGCGTACGTGCGAAGGTCGACCTGGTGGCTGACGATGGCATGGGTGTGCAGATCTATTCCGAGGACACAGACCCCACCGCCTTGCAGGACATCACCATCAGTCTCAACCGCTTCAACCTGCATGAGGTGACCTCCGTCATCCCCTATGCTCCCCGCATGACAGGTATGCTGCAAGGCGACTACCACGTCATCCTCGATGCCCGTGGTCACCTTTCTGTGGCCAGTGATATGGCAGTTCGTGACATGACCTACGAGCACAGTCCCATCGGCAATGTCAGTACCGAACTCATCTACCTGCAGAAGAGTGACTCCGCCCATGTCGTGGAGGCCCGCCTGATGAAGGACGACCAAGAGATAGGACTGCTCTCCGGCACCTATTACAAGGTGGGAAAGGGCGCCCTCGATGCCCGTCTGCAACTGACGCACATGCCCTTGTCGCTGGTCAATGGCTTTATCCCTGACCATCTCTTCGGACTCCATGGCTATGGCGATGGCGAGCTGACCGTGAAGGGTCCCCTGTCACGTCCTCAGGTCGACGGTGAGGTATACCTCGACTCGTCGTATGTCGAGAGTGAGCCCTATGGTGTGAAGTTGCGCTTCGACAATGACCCTGTGCGCATCGCACAGTCCAAGCTGTTGCTCGAGAACTTCACCGTCTATGCCTATAACGAGAACCCGTTGAATATCCAGGGTGCCGTCGATTTCTCCGACCTTGACCACATGATGGTCGATGTGCGCATGCGAGCCCGTAACTTCCAGCTCATCGGTGCCAAGGAGAATCCTAAGAGTGTGGCGTATGGCAAGGCCTTCGTCAATATCTTTGCCCTGATGCGGGGACCTGTCGACAACCTGAACATGCGGGGACGCCTCGACGTGCTGGGCACCACGGATATGGGTTATATCCTTCGTGACAGTCCGCTGACCACCGATAACCAACTTGATAACCTCGTAAAATTTACCGACTTCAGTGATACGGCAAAAGTTGTCGTTGAACGACCTCCCTTGAATGGTTTCACGATGGATATGACCGTCGACGTGTCGAATGGTGCCCATATCATGGCCTACCTCAATACCGACCACTCCAACTTCATCGACCTGATGGGAGGAGGTACGCTACGCATGCAGTACACCCCTGCAGACAACCTGCGCATGACTGGTCGTTACACGCTCTCTAACGGTGAGATGAAATACTCGCTGCCAGTCATCCCGCTGAAGACGTTTACCATCCAGAATGGCTCTTATATCGAGTTTACGGGAGATCCGATGAACCCCACGTTGAACATCACAGCGACAGAACGTACCAAGGCCACAGTGTCGAACAACAATGGGGTAGGGCGTAGTGTCGACTTCGACTGTGGCGTTGTCATCAGCAAGACGCTCAACGATATGGGTGTACAATTCACGTTGGATGCTCCTGAGGACATGCAGTTGCATGGCGAACTGCAGTCCATGGGTGTCGAACAGCGAGGCAAGTTGGCAGTCACCATGCTGACCACCGGTATGTACCTGGCAGACGGTAACACACAGCCCTTCTCGATGAACGCAGCACTCAGCTCGTTCCTGAACAGTGAGATAGGCAATATCACTGGCAATGCCCTACGCACCCTCGACCTCTCCTTTGGCATGGACCAGTCGCTCGACGGCATGGGTAATACCCGTACCAACTATTCGTTTAAGTTTGCCAAGCGCTTCCTCAACAACCGCCTGAAGATTGCCGTGGGAGGCCTTGTGTCCACAGGTGCCGAACTGCAACAGCGCAACAAGTCGTTCTTCGATAATATCTCGTTGGAATACCGCCTCGACGACACTGCCAACAAATACCTGTCGCTGTTCTTCCAGAACAATGCCTACGACTGGCTCGACGGCTACACCCAGAAATATGGTGGTGGCTTCATCTGGCGTCGTCGCCTGCAGCACTTCCTGGATATCTTCCGCTTCAAGGAACCTCAGCTGTTACCTCAGCGTATGCAGCAGAAGACGGATACGTTGAAAATCCCGAAAACCCCGACCACTCATGAAACGAAATAACCTCCTTTACCTCCCGGCCATCCTGTTGCTGATGGCTTGCTCGATGACGAAGAACATCCCCGAGGGTGACCAGCTCTTCACCGGACTGGAGAAGATTGTCTATGAAGACGTGCCTGCTGGTGACCGTCAGCAGACCGACAACTTCCTCGCCACACAAGAGGAGGTAGAGGCAGCCCTTGCCACTGCACCCAATGGTGCCCTCTTTGGCAGCAGCTACCACCGCCTGCCCTTCTCGTGGGGTGTCAGCGTGTGGAACCACTATGCCAACAAGTCGGGAGGCTTTGCCCGTTGGATGACGAAGACCTTTGGCAAGCAACCCGTCCTAATGTCGTGGGTAAATCCCGAACTGCGTGCCTCTGTGGCTCAGTCTGTCCTGCGTAACAACGGCTATTTCAATGGTCGGGTGGGGTATGAGTCCATCACGCAGAAGAACCCCAAGACAGCCAAGATACAGTATACTGTCAGTCCGGGACGCCTCTATATGCTCGACAGCGTGGGCTACTTCGGCTTTCCTGCCGAGGCAGACAGTCTTATCCACAGCACCCTGTCAGAGGCCTATATCCATCGTGGCGACCCCTTCGTGGTGTCCCGTCTCGATGCAGAGCGCCAGCGCATCAGCAGTCTCTTGCGTAACAACGGCTATTATTACTACCAGCCCGACTACGCCTCCTACCTTGCTGACACCTTCGCTGTCGACGGCAAGGCACAGCTGCGCTTCCAGTTGGCGAAGGACGTGCCTGAGGTTGCCAAGCGCAAGTGGTATATCGGACGTGTCACCATCAATATGAAGAAGTCGTTCATGGAGAAGCCCACCGACTCTATCAAGGGCCGCTTCTTCACCATCCGCTTCTCAGGCAAGAAACCGCCTATCCGCACCCGTGTGCTGATGGCAGACATGAAACTGCGCCCCCGCCAGCTCTATAGCTATTCCGACTATGCCGAGTCCATCAGCAAGATCAACGCCATGGGCCTCTTCTCCGCCACCGACTTCCAGTTCACCCCCCGCGACACCACCTCTCACCTCTCTAACGACACCCTTGACCTCACCATCAACTGCACCTTCGACAAGCCGTGGGACTTCTACGTCGAGACCAATTTCAATGCCCGCACCATCGGACGTATGGGTCCTGAGTTGAAGATGGGTGTCACCCGTCGTAATGCCTTCCGTGGCGGTGAGAAGATCGATGTCAACGTGCATGGCTCCTATGAGTGGGCAACGAGCAAAGGGTCTAACATGAACAACTACGAATATGGTGCCGACGCGTCCATCGAGTTCCCACGTATCATCGCACCCTTCTTTGGAGGCAACCGCATACGTCGGGACAAACAAGGACGTATCATCCGCCGTCGCCTGTTCTATTCCACCCCCACGACACTGGCCAAGGCATCGACGAACATCATCCATCGCCCCAGCTACTATAAGATGCATGTGGTGGCAGGCGAGTGGACCTACCGCTGGCAGACCTCTGCCCAGAGTCGTCATGAGTTCTCCCCGCTGACGCTGAAGTATCAGTTCATGAACAGCCATACTGCAGCCTTCGACTCCATCATGCGTGTAAACCCCTACCTGCGCGCTACCATGCAGGACTACTTCATCCCGCAGATGCGCTACACCTATACCTATACCAGTCCAGCCTCCTACCTCCATCCCGTCCGTTGGGAGACGACCGTCGCAGAGTCCGGCAATGTCGCCTCACTCATCATGATGGCGATGGGAAAGTCGTGGAACGAGAAGGAGAAAACCATCTTCAAGAACCCTTACTCGCAGTTTGTCAAGCTGGAGACCGACTTCACCAAGACATGGACCCTCGACAGTCATTCCAAGCTCGTAGGACACGTCAATGCCGGTGCCATCTATGCCTTTGGCAACAGCGAGCGGCTCCCTAACTCCGAGCTGTTCTACGTGGGTGGTGCCAACAGTCTGCGTGCCTTCCCTGTCAGGGGCATTGGTCCTGGTCGCTTTGCCGGTCTCGACGACAAGGCCATCTCTTACCTTGTCCAGAATGGTGACATCAAGTTCGTCTGCAACCTGGAATACCGTCGTCAGCTCTTTGGCAACCTCCATGCTGCGCTCTTCCTCGATGCGGGTAATGTGTGGAACTTCCGTGAGGGTGATGGTGATACGCGCTTTGCCGAGGGTCAGTTCCGCTTCAACCGTTTCTTCCGTGACATGGCGGTGGGTACTGGTGTGGGCATCCGCTACGACCTCAGCTTCCTCATCCTGCGCCTCGACTGGGGAATCGGCCTCCATGTACCATACGACACTGGCAAATCCGGCTTCTATAACATCGATAGCTTCAAAGACTCCCATACCCTCCACTTCGCCATCGGCTATCCTTTCTAATAATATATTGCGTTAAAGAGTGAAAAAAAAGGAATTGTTTCGTAATTATTTTGTACTTTTGCAGGCAAACAATTTTATGATAACACAATGAAACCTACATTATTTCTTTTAGCAGCAGGCATGGGCAGCCGTTATGGCGGCCTGAAGCAGCTCGATGGACTGGGCCCCAATGGCGAGACCATCATGGACTATAGTATTTACGATGCCATCCAGGCAGGATTTGGCAAGATAGTATGGGTTATCCGTAAGGATTTCGAAGAACAGTTCCGTACACAGATCCTCTCCAAATACGAAGGAAAGGTACAGTGCGAGCTCTGTTTCCAGGCCCTCGACGCCCTGCCCGCAGGCTTCACCGTTCCTGAGGGCCGTGAGAAGCCCTGGGGTACCAACCATGCCGTGCTCATGGGTAAGGACATCATCAAGGAACCCTTCTGTGTCATTAACTGCGACGACTTCTATGGTCGCGACTGTTTCATGCGCATTGGCAAGTTCCTCTCAGAGCTCCCCGAGGGTGCCAAGAACCAATATGCCATGGTAGGCTTCCGCGTCTGCAACACGCTCAGCGAGAATGGTGCTGTGGCCCGTGGTGTCTGTGCCTACGATGGTCAGCGCCACCTGACCGACGTCGTAGAACGTACCGAGATTCTCCGCAAGGATGGTGTCATCCAGTATAAGGACGAGCAGGGCGCCTGGCAGCCGCTGGACGAGAATGCGCCAGTCTCGATGAATGTATGGGGCTTCACACCCGACTATTTCGAGTATTCCGAGGCATATTTCAAGGAGTTCCTCGCTGACCCGAAGAACATGGAGAACCTGAAGGCAGAGTTCTTTATCCCCTTGATGGTCAACAAGCTCATCACCGAGGGTACGGCCACCTGTGAGGTCCTCGACACCACCAGCAAGTGGTTTGGTGTGACCTATGCAGCTGACCGCCAGGCTACCGTCGACCGCATCCAACAGCTTGTCAACGATGGCGTCTATCCCAACAAGCTTTTCTAAATGAACATAGAGATATTATCTACTGATCAGCTGGCCCAGATGGACCAGCTGATTACTCATGCTCAGACCATCCTGGTCATCTGTCATAAGAGTCCTGACGGTGATGCGATAGGTTCTTCGCTGGGCATGGCTGAGTACCTGCGCTGGCGTGGCAAGGATGCCACTGTCGTTGTGCCCGACCAATACCCAGACTTCCTGGCGTGGATGCCTAACAGCGAGAAGATAGTGCGCTACGACAAGCATCGTGACAAGTGTGACATGCTGTTTAAGATTGCCGACCTCATCATATGCCTCGACTTCAATGCCACCAGTCGTGTCGACGAGATGGAGGCAGCCCTCGCGGGCAGTCCTGCCCGTCGTATCCTCATCGACCACCATCTGAATCCCGACGTCCCTGCAGATGTCGTCGTCTCTCTTCCTGAGGCGTCCAGCACCTGCGAGCTGGTGTTCCGCATCGTCTGGCAACTGGGAGCCTTCCCTGACATGGGTAAGCCCTTTGCCGTCCCCATCTACTGTGGTATGATGACAGACACGGGCGGCTTCACCTACAACAGTACCCGTCCGGAGATCTTCTTCATCATCGGAGAACTGCTCACCAAGCGTATCGACAAGGACAAGATCTACCGCAACGTCTATCATAACTACTCCTACGACCGCATCCGCCTCATGGGCTATGTCATGTACGAGAAGCTGGTCTACCTCCCGGAATACCATGCCGCCTACTATACGCTGACGCGTGAGGAACAGCGACGCTTCAACTTCGTTAAGGGCGATGCCGAGGGGCTTGTCAACATCCCGCAACAGATAAAGGGTCTTAAGCTGAGCATCTCTCTTCGTGAAGACACGGAGAAGCCCAACCTCATCTGGGTCTCTCTGCGCTCTGTCGACCAGTTCCCTTGCAACGAGGTTGCTTCCCGCTTCTTCAATGGCGGTGGCCACCTCAATGCCTCTGGTGGACGCCTCACCTGTAGCATGCCGGAAGCCATCGAAACTGTTCAACAGGCCTTTGAAGCCTTCGCTGCCCAACTCAAATAATTATTGCGTTAAAGAGTGAAAAAATAGTAGGGGTATCATATTTTTTTTGTACTTTTGTACCCGAATTGTAAAAAGAGACGAAAAAGTAGCAATGAAAAGAATCATATATCCTGTTGTATTGTTGCTTCTTACCCTCCTGTACACTAGCTGCGAAAGCTACGAGACCTACGGAGATAAGAAGGAACGCGAGCGTGATGCGATTAACCTGTTTATCGCCAAACAAGGCATCCAAGTCATTGACGAAGCCCAGTTCAAAGCCCAGAACAACACCACCGACATTTCCAAGAACCAGTTTGTGCGCTTCGACCGTAATGGCGTCTATATGCAGATTGTCCGCCAGGGCTGTGGTGACAAGTTGGAAGAGAATGTCCAGGTCAATGTGCTGTGCCGTTTCATGGAGAAGAACATCATGACCGACTCCGTGCTTATCCGCAACGACCAGGATGCATGGCTGACGCAGAACGGCATCACGTATAATGTCGCCAACTTCCTCGACAAGATGTCCGTGAAGCGTACCGGTACCACTATCACCGCTTCGTTTGTTACCGGCATGATGCTGAGCATGCATGGTGCTACGGTACCTGCTGGCTGGCTTGTCCCGCTGAACTATGTTTATATCGGGCGTCCCAACCCTGCTGGTGACTTAGACGAAGAAGTGTCTAAGGTACGTCTCATCGTACCCCATTCCCAGGGCACTGCCGATGCGTCGGGCAATGTCTATCCCTGCTATTACGAAATTACTTATAAAAGAGCAAAATAAATCGCTATGACACTGATAAAATCGATTTCTGGTATCCGCGGAACGATTGGCGGACCCACTGGCGATACCCTCAACCCCTTGGACATCGTCAAGTTTACCACAGCCTATGCCACCTTTATTGCCCGTCAGCATGCGGGCAAGCAGTTGAAGATTGTCGTAGGCCGTGATGCCCGTATTTCTGGAGAGATGGTTAAGAACGTGGTCTGTGGTACCCTGATGGGCATGGGCTGTGATGTGCTGAACATCGGACTTGCCACCACCCCCACTACTGAGCTGGCCGTCACCATGAGTGGTGCCGACGGTGGTATCATCATCACCGCTTCCCACAATCCCCGCCAGTGGAATGCGTTGAAGCTGCTCAATAGCCATGGTGAGTTCCTGACCGCTGCTGATGGTGCCGAAGTGCTCGACATCGCAGCCCGTGAGGACTTCCAGTATGCCGATGTTGACCATTTGGGCCATTATACCGAAGATAATAGTTTCAATGATCGCCATATTGAGAGCGTCCTCGCCCTCCAGTTGGTCGATGCAGAAGCCATCCGCAATGCCCATTTCAATGTGTGTGTCGATACCATCAACAGTGTGGGCGGCATCATCCTGCCTCGCCTGCTCGACCGCCTGGGCGTCACCTATCAGATACTCAATGGCGAAGCCAATGGTGACTTTGCCCACAACCCCGAACCCTTGGAGAAGAACCTCCAGGGCATTATGAGTGAGATGCAGTCCGGTCGCTATGACCTCGGCATCGTCGTCGACCCCGATGTTGACCGCCTCGCCTTCATCTGTGAGGACGGCCATATGTTTGGTGAGGAATACACCCTCGTCAGCGTAGCCGACTATGTATTAGAAGAGACCTCTCACCACTCACCTCTCACCTCTCACCACTTACCTCTAACCACTGTCAGCAACCTCAGCTCTACCAGAGCCTTGCGCGATGTCACCGAGAAGCACGGTGGCAAGTATGCCGCAGCTGCCGTTGGCGAGGTCAATGTTACCACGAAGATGAAGGAAGTAGGAGCCGTCATTGGTGGCGAGGGCAATGGCGGTGTCATCTATCCCGAGAGCCACTATGGTCGTGATGCCCTGGTTGGCATCGCCCTCTTCCTGACCTCTCTGGCCAAGAAAGGCTGTAAGGTCAGCGAGTTGCGCAAGACCTTCCCCGACTACCAGATTGCCAAGAACCGCATCGACCTCACCCCCGACACCGATGTCGATGCCATCCTCGTGAAGGTCAAGGAGATGTTTGCCCAGGACCCCACCGCACAAGTCAACGATATCGATGGTGTGAAGATCGACTTCCCCGACCGTTGGGTACACCTGCGCAAGTCGAATACCGAACCCATCATCCGTGTGTATAGCGAGGCAGCCACCATGGCAGCAGCCGATGAGATAGGCAAGCGCCTCATGAACGTCGTTTACGAGGTTAAAGGTTAGCGTTCCCGTTCCCGTTCCCGTTCCCGTTAAGGTTAACGTTAAGGTTAAAGTTAGATAAAATATGAAAAAGAATTTATTGTTTTTTCTTTTCCTTTTAAGTTCCGCAGTAGTCTTCGGACAGGGCATGTCCGACCAGCAGGTCGCCCAGTTCATTGCCAGCGAGGCAAAGGCAGGTACTTCACAAAGTCAGATAGTCACCAAACTGATGCAGAAAGGTGTGAAGATCGACCAGATTCGTCGTTTGCGTGACCAGCATGCCGGTGCGATTAATCAGTCAGGCATGAGTGGTCAGGCTGATGCCGGTATCTCAGATATGGAGTCCCGCATGCGCACCAACACCGAAGGTGCAGACGAGGGACAGACGGGTGCCGCCACACATGCTGCACCTATCTCAGCCCCTGTTGCTGCTGCAGAGCCCGCATCCACCAGCAGAATCTACGGTCACGATATCTTCAATAAGAGGCTCCTCTCTTTCGAGCCCAGCATGAACATCGCCACCCCGCAGAACTACGTCCTCGGTCCTGGCGATGTGGTCATCGTAGATATCTATGGTGCTTCCCAGAAGTCCGGCCAACTCGAGGTCTCTCCCGAGGGAACCGTCGTCATCGAGGGCTATGGTCCTGTCAAGGTGGGTGGTCTCACCGTTGCTGCTGCCCGTCAGAAGTTGCGCAGCACATTAGGCGCTCGCTATAAGAGCAGTAGCCTCGATGTCAATGTCGGCCAGACACGCTCCATCATGGTGAATGTCATGGGTGAGGTCAACACCCCCGGCACCTATACCCTCAGTGCTTTCTCTACCGTGTTCCACGCCCTGTATATGGCAGGTGGTATCAAGGACCTCGGTACCCTGCGTAATATCAAGGTTTATCGCAATGGCCGCCATATCACGACGGTCGATGTCTACCAGTATATCCTCAATGGTCGTCTGTCAGGCAATATCCGCCTGCAGGAGAACGATATGATTATCGTAGAACCTTACCAGGTGTTGGTTGACGTCACGGGTAAGGTAAAGCGCCCCATGATCTATGAGATGCGCTCCACGGAGTCCGTAGCACAAGTCATCAAATATGCCGGTGGTTTCACCAGCGATGCTTATAAGAAGGCCGTGCGCCTCACCCGTCAGTCTGGCGAGCGTTATTCGGTTCATACCATCGAGGAGTTTGATATGTCCGGCTTTAAGGTGGCTGATGGTGATGCCGTTCAGGTGGACTCCATGATTGACCGTTATGAGAACATGGTGGAGATCAAGGGAGCAGTCTTCCGTCCCGGCCAGTATGAACTGGGCAAGCAAATTTCCTCCGTTCGTGCCTTGGTGGAGGCTGCCGGTGGATTACAGGAAGATGCCTTTACCTCTCGTGCCGTGCTGACGCGCATGAAGCCCGACCGCACCCTTGAGACGCAAGCGCTCGACCTGTCTGCCATCATGTCAGGTACCGCTGCTGATATTCCCTTGCGCAATGAGGATGTCCTGCTCATCTCTACACAGGCAGAACGACAGTCTCAGCGTACGTTGACGATTACTGGTGAGGTGACCAGTCCGGGCACCTTCCCGTATGCTGACAACACCACCATCGAGGATCTCATCGTCATGGCAGGAGGTTTGCGCGACCAGGCATCCCTCACCAAGGTAGATGTCAGTCGTCGCATCCTCGACCCGCTGTCTACCAAGAAGAGCGATGTCATTGCCAAGACCTTCACCTTCGAGCTGAAGGATGGCCTTGTGATGACCAGTGGCCAGGGCTTCGTCCTCGAACCCTATGATGTGGTCAATGTCTATCGCAGTCCGGCCTTCAGCACAGCCCGTAACATCATGGTACGTGGTGAGGTCAACTACGAAGGCAATTTCACCCTGCCCACCAAGAAGACACGTCTCTCTGATGCTGTCAAGATGGCTGGAGGCATCACCGATGCCGCCAATCTGCGTGGTGCCCGCCTTATCCGTCAGATGAACGAAGACGAGATTGCACGTTCTCAGGCAACCATGAAAGCCCTGCGTAATATCCTCACCGAACGAGGCGACTCTATCGATTTCTCAGATATCAGTCCCGATTCGCTCACCACCTATCTGGTGGGTATCAACCTCGAGGAGGCTGTCAAGAACCCAGGTTCCGACAAGGATATCATCCTGCGTGAGGGTGACGAGCTCGTGATTCCTGAATTCAGCAACATGGTGAAGATCTCAGGTGATGTGTTCTATCCCAATGTGGTTACCTACGAAGAGGGAAAGAGTGCCAAGTACTACGTCAACCAGGCTGGTGGCTTTGGCAACCGTGCCAAGAAGTCCAAGACCTTCATCGTCTATCAGAACGGTAACGTCGGTGTCGTCTCCAAGGGAGCCAAGCCCGAACCCGGCTGTGAGATCATCGTACCTTCTAAGAAACGTCGTAATCCGGTGGCCCTGGCATCACTGCTTTCTGTTGGTACCAGTATAGCCTCCCTGGCTGCTATGGTAGTAGCCCTTGCACGTAGGTAGTTAAGGTAAAGGTTAACGTTAAAGTTGAATGAAGATGAACGAAGAAAATAAGTCTATCCTCGAAGAAGAGAAAGAGTCCAGTATCGACTTCGGTAAGATATTCCAGGACCTGCTGAAACACAAGCGCCTGTATTATAAGGTGCTCCCTGTGGCTTTTGTCCTGGCAGCCATCTACGCTTTGGCACAGCCCAACTATTACAACTGTACTGTCAAGCTCTCTCCGGAGATGTCAGGCTCTAAGAGCACCTCTGGTCTGGCCTCTCTAGCCAGCAGTTTCGGTGTCAACCTGGGAGGCGGTGGTGCAGGCACGGAAGCCCTCTTCCCCACGCTGTACCCCGACCTGGTCAATAGTACCGACTTCAAGACCACCCTCTTCCACGTCCCCGTCACCATCGAGGGCGATAAGGAGAAAGGCGAGAAAGACCGCACCATGTCGTACTACGACTACCTGAGCAAGGAGCAGAAAGTCCCCTGGTGGTCTGCAGCCATGAAAGCCTTCTTCTCCCTGTTTAAAAGCTCAGACATCAAACCTCAGACATCCGTCAATCCTTTCAGGTTGACTCGTGAACAGGCAGCCATCGTCAAGGCCATTAATAATAAGGTGGTCTGCGATGTCGACAAGAAGACCATGGTCATCACCATCAGCGTCACCGACCAGAACCCTGTCATTGCAGCCAATATGGCAGACACCGTCAAGACCCGCCTGCAGAACTTCATCACCGACTACCGCACCTCCAAGGCACGAGTAGACCTGGAGTACAACAAGAAGATCTGTGCAGAGACCAAGGTACGCTATGAGAAGGCCCGCCAGCGCTATGCTGAATTCATGGACGCCAACCAGGACATCATCCTGCAGACCGTCCGTCAGAAGCAGACCGATCTGGAGAACGAGATGCAGCTGCAGTACAACGCCTATACGCAGGTAGCTGCCCAGCTAATGGCTGCAGAGGCGAAGGTACAGGAGGAGACTCCTGCCTTCACAGCCCTGCAGAGCGCTACTGTCCCTGTCGTCAAGGCAGGTCCCAAGCGCGCCCAGATGTGTCTCATCTTCCTCTTCCTTGCCTTCCTCGCCACTACCGCCTGGATCCTCTATAAGGAAGACGACCTGAAACCCCTCCTCGGTCTCTCTGGCTCCGACGACTAAACGAAAGCATAACCTTTAGATATTCCCATGAGAGTGTGTCAAAAAAATGGCACACTCTCTTTTTCATAAATTCTTTCGCTCGAGCTTGCTCGCTTGTTGGTTAACGTTCCCGTTCCCGTTAAGGTTAATAATTTCTCAAAAGTTTTCAACTTTGGTTCTTAAATTTTTCAATTTTTCAATTTTTATTTGTATCTTTGCAAGCGATATAGTGCACATTTCCAATGAATCTACGGGTCAAAAGCCCTCGTGTAGAGGTGGTAATTCGCTGAACTATACCCATTTAGGTTAACCTTAACCCTGTCCATTTACCATGTAAATAGGACAAGGGAAAGACGTATCCTAAGGTCAAGTTCCAGCAAAAATCCCCTCTATTACTAATGTCATTTAATGTAATCATGGTGTCCTACATTAGTAGTTCTAAGACGTATGGATGTAGCATTCATTTTAGATAGATATTTCAAAGGAAGGGAAAACGTGTCGATTGACGTGTTCGATGCCCAGACGTTGAATGCTGTGTATCAGGACGTGGTGAATGCAATGACGTCACATCTGGATATAGAGATTAGCGTGCTCCAGGCGTTGAGCTATTGTCTGTATGAGATGATGGATAATGTGCATATTCATTCGGGGAAGTCTTTGGGAACAGCGATGACACATTATGACGAGGTTCAAAAGGTATTACGTATCTTGATAGCTGATGACGGAATGGGAATAAGAGCGTCATTGGCTGAGAATGAGAAGTATAAAGATATCTCTGAGTCGGAGGCACTCCAGTTGTGCCTAGAGGACGCAATAACCGATGGCAAGGGAATGGGCTTTGGTCTATACACGACATCAAGACTAGTTGATAGTATTGGCAGGGAGTTTATTCTGCATTCGGGAAGCCATAAACTGTTGATTATGAATGGGCAGACATCAGTTATTGAAAATGGCTTTTGGCAAGGAACGCTTATCTATATGGAAATAGGCACGAGTGAAGAGATAGATCCTAATCAGATAGTGGATCATCGTACTGATGCTGCAGAGCAATATAACGAGGCATTTGTAGAAACAGGAGAACTAAAGTCGCTATGGTAGAATTTAAGTTTATTGAATACGGTACAGACTTTGGCACCCGCGACATGGGGCAGAAGCTCCGTGAGAAACTCTTGCCGCTGATTAACGGCCAGGAGAAAGTGGTGCTTGATTTTACGGGAGTCAATGTGGTATCCAATTCCTTTGCCGATGAGTGCATAGCAAAGCTACTGCTGGAGATGCCGCTGGCGGAACTGAAACAACGCACCACATTCCGTGGTCTGAATCCCTTGGCAGAACGCAGTGTTCTTGTGGCCCTGCAGCGAAGATACAAGGTGCTGTCCGGAGCTTGAATGCGGGATTAAATTTCTTCCTTCACCCTGAGAAAAAAACATACGATATGTCACAACAAGAACTTACATCATACCGGCTATCGTCTCTACAGGAGCCTACCGACGATATGCTGAACTCCACGGCAGCTATACGCCAGTGGGCACAGCAGCAGATAGACTTGCGTATTCAGCAGATGGAACTCGACGACCAGGAAACGATGACTATCGAGGAAGCCCGCGAGATGACTCATCGTGCAGTAAGCCGTGAATATGCTCTGGATCGTGATATGACACCAGAACAGCTGTATGCGGTGATTTCGGAAGAGATTGATGATATCTACGCTAATGGCTGATTATCGTTATAAGTGGTACTTCGCCTACACGATAGATGGCGACACCATCACGGTAGTCGATGCTCGCCATGCACAAAACATGAGGAGCAGTGAGAGCAGTATCTAGCAGATATAAAATAAACAAAGCGAATAATTATGTGTCAGACAGCAGTTATATCTCACCACATTGGTCGGATTGGTCGACGTTCATTCGATCGCCGTATGCGTATGGCTTCTCCGCTCTTCACTGAGAAGCGGGGTGAGATGGCTCGGCTCTTAAATGATGTTGACCGTCTCAGCAATCGCCTCCATGATGAATTTATCTCCATCACCGAGGAAGACTATCGTATGTTTGGCCCTGAACTGAAGATTGTCATCAGTACGCTGAAGGCTTTGCGTCGTGAAAGCCAATCGCGCCCAGAACTGAAGGCTTATGATAACCGTATGCGCGAGCAGATATCTGATTTGGAGGAGTTGGATCATGACATTTATGTTTTCAGAGTACAGACTCCCAACAACGAGAAGTTGCAGAATGCGTTAGATTCGTTGAAAGACCTTGACTATTCCAAGTTTCCCTCTTAATGAGATTTCTATCGCCCACAGATAACTTCAGCCATCCTACATCTGACATCAGCCTTCTAAAACTGACACCTGCCTGACACCCGTCACATTTTTGAAATGAAAAAATACAGTAAAAGTGCGATAAGATTCAAATCTTTTTCGTACCTTTGCACCGAATAGATAAATGAGAGGAGATACATTATGTCACAGATAGAGTACATAACAGTTAAGAATGCCTCACGCAAGGTGTTGAACCATATGCGCCAAATTGGTATAGAAAAAGCCCAGCGGCTTCAGAAGATTCAGGAGCGTTGGGAAAATGGCGAGTACAAAAACGTTGAGGTCGTTCAGTTGTAAGCGATGGATGATCTTGTAAGGATATTCAAGTCGCCTGATGGTGATGTGTATCATATCACATTGTCTGAGGACAAGGGAGTCCTTTCTTCTGATGCACTTGATGCCTTGAAAGATATTACTGTTGTAGGGATAGAGTTGCGTCGTTTGGCAGGTAACCACGCTACAGGACATGACGTACTTATTGCAATAGAAGACACCATAGCGGAACTTTTCTTTCAGAGAGATGATGTCATAATATGTTACTATTGCGACTTTATCAATCCAATTCCCCACACGAAGAAGAATACCGTACCTCCTCAGGAATATCGGAGCATGCTTTTCGACAGAATGTTCCAGCAATACACAAAGCAGAAGGATATCAAAGGTGTTCGTCTATCTGTTGTTGAGATAAACGGAATCAATGAGAAATATTACTTTCATGTGATATACCGTGAAGCCCATTCTTTCCTTGCTTCCATTATAGGACATGACCTAAGGGAAGGCTTCGACAAATAAATAAACTATCGTAGATTCTGAGTTGAATGCATCAAAGGTGATCGCCCACGACATTAACGATAGTCTTAATGAGATTTCTATCGCCCACAGATGACTTCAGCCATCCTACATCTGACATCAGCCTTCATAGAATGACACCCGCCTGACACCTGTCACCTCTCATCTGTCGTCTGTCATCTGTCCGCTCGACCTTTGGTCGCTTGCCTAAGCAAGAACATCAAGTGCGACTAATGGTAAAGAAGCTCGTGGGTTAAATAACCGTGAACCCTTCACCATAAATTATGCCATACGAAAAGAAGTCATATAAAAAGTTCAATGGTAAAGGTAAAACAACCCTTAACCCTGAATCCTTAACCCTGAACCGAAAGCGAGGGAAGCTGGCTCCGCTGATGACGGAGGAAGCGAAACAAGCTGCCACGATTCACGAGCTTTCATATGACTTTGGATGTCGTATCACCCGTTTGTTCCAGTACCTTACTGAGGATGCAGAATACAAAGAATACGTACAGTCTAAGCAGATATATAGGAGTGGCACCTCAATAGGCGCCAATGTTAGGGAGAGCAAGCATGCTCAATCTGAAGCCGACTTCTTAAGCAAGATGTCAATAGCCTACAAAGAGGCTGATGAGAGCGACTATTGGTTACACCTCCTTCACGACAATGGCTATCTCAACGATGACCAATTTGATTCACTAAATAAAGATATTGACAGAATCCTAAAGGTGTTGGCCTCTATAGTAAAGACAATGAAGGAAAAAATCGAAGCAGGGAAAAAGAAATAGGAATATGGAAATAGGAATGAGGAATTGGTAAAGCAGTGGTTAGTCATGGTAGGTAAGGAAAGGAAACAACCCTTAACCCTTCACCCTTCACCAGACATAACCCTTAACCTTTAACCAGAATTTGACCCTTAATCCTTAACCCTTAACCAAAGTTGGCCATCATCCATCTTATCCAATTAACGGGTAACGAGTTAACATTTTAACATTTAACAATTTAACGTTGCGATGTGATGAGCAAGGTCTCTTCTGACAGTATGATGAACATGGATATGGTTGTTAATATTCTTCGTCCGCAGTTAGAACATCAGACATCATACTTCAGCCTTCAGCCATCTTTCTTGGACTAGCCAAGCGTGCAGAGTCCGAGCGGCAAGTAAAAGTGAAATGAGATAATGGACGATTCGGAGAAGAACAGGTATATTGAATTCTTGCTTCAGCAGAAGGAGGAACGTGAGCGGACGATTGCAGACAAAGATGCCTTCATCAAGAATCTGCAGGTCACACTTGATATGCTGAAATCGATGCATGAATCTGATTCGAAGAAGATTGATGAAATGCTTACTAAGATAAATGATCTGACAGCCCAGCTGAAACTTGAAAACTGTCAATTTTAATGTGTTTTACCAGAAAGGGCCGCTCGGCTTTGCCGCTTAGCTCGTCTAAGAGTCTATACGTCAGCGCTCGGCATCCCGTAGGGTGACGCTTTCAAAGAAAGAATTGGCTGCTTACAAGATTTCCCAAGTATTATATGACAGATACAAAGGCAATAGAGAATCTGAATAAGTTGATATCTGATGTTCCCGGAATTCAGCGTAATTCATCTGAGCATACTCGATGGCTTGCCAATGTGCTGAGAGTCCTTGATGAAAAATTTGGGTCTGACTCTCAATACAGTACCACTATACGTTCCTTTCCATGGAAGGAGACTGGATCAAGGATTTATAGTGGGTTTGATTTTCAATCACAAATGGAACGTGATCATCAAAATGCTTTCAGGCGCCAAATGGAGCAGGCAAAAGGAATTATCCAGTCTGCTGTTGACGCTCTGACGGAGATGGCGTCAGAAACAAATGATGAAGCATCACGATTAGCAGGAACTTTCGATCCTAAAAAGGTATTTATTGTTCATGGACACAATGAGATTGCAAAGCAGTCCGTGGCCAGAACTTTAGAAAGTGTAGGACTTACTCCCATCATATTGGCTGAACAGCCAGACAAAGGAAGAACAGTTATAGAGAAGTTTGAGAAAGAAGGTAATGATGTAGGTTTTGCGGTAGTACTTCTGACCGCTGATGACAAAGGCAGAAAGAACAAAGCTCGCACAATGCAATCTCGTGCTCGCCAGAATGTCGTGTTTGAGATGGGCTACTTTATGGCTCTTTTAGGGCGAGAGAGGGTGATGTTATTACTCCAGCCAGGTGTTGAGGAACCCAGCGATTTGAAAGGTGTAGTCTATACCACATTGGATAAAGATGGTGCTTGGAAATACAGATTAGTAAAAGAATTGCGTGAACAGGGATATTGTGTTTCTTCAGATTCACTTTAGAAAAGCATTAATAAGTAGTAGGAAATATGACAAACGTCTTAGTTTTGCCGGATAGGTTTAAAAATCTAGAGCAGGTTGACAACTTGGTTGCTAGTTGGGAAAACGTAAAACTCGCTATTCGTCCCGAATGTAGAAACGATGTCTGTCTTGAAAAAGCTCGTATAGCTTTACAATACAATCTGAATGATTCTGCTATCAACTACATCTGGAATCTGACCATTTATGACCTTTACAAGAAGATCGTCAATTATGGAATTGAGTATTTCGCCAGTGCAATTAATTGGGATGGCAAGCCACTAAAAAATATTGATGACCTTGGTGAAGTTAAAGACCATCAAGTCATAGATGGGGCTTATGCTTTAGGTATACTCCCTGACGAGGCACAGTTTTTTTTACAACAATGCCGCGGTATACGCAACAATTTCTCTGCAGCCCACTATCCTATGGGTGAACTAGATAGAATAGAGGCATTCAATTTTATAAAGAACTGTATCAAGTATGTTCTTACTTACGATTTACCAGCACCTGGCATTCAGATAAAGGATCTTATTGACAGATTGTCTTTAGAGAAATTAAATAAGGGAGAAGATATTAATCTCATAATAGAACAACAGTCTACTCGAATCCATGGTGCACTTCTGCATAGTCTTTTCAACAATTTTATCAAACAAGACTGCAATGCCAACCTCAAGTATAATATAAAGTTGGTTGCACCAAAACTATGGGGTCTTGTTGATGAAGAGGTAAAGAGTGGTATCGCTTCTAAATTTGGATCACTAAAGGCAATTCAAGGCCAGAATGAAGCCAATGAGGCTTTGGCCTTCCTAAAGGAAGTTGATGGTGTGGCCTATATACCGCAGGGTTTCTTGGATATTATTTTCGCCAAACATTCCCGATTCCTTATAGATGCTCATTTTGGGATTAATAACTTTTATACTGAACCTAATTACGCCAAAGACTTACATTCTCTTGGGTACGAGGTGCCTGAAAGTGCAATGCAAATATATGTGAAAGCAGTTCTTTTGTCTTTTGTTGGTAATTTCTATGGAATATCACAGAATGCACAAGAGTACAACGAAAAAATGCTGTCAAATTTGACACAATCTGGTATTCGGGCTTTGTTCCATCTGCTAGGTCATGATGCACAAGTAGTACGCGAACTTTCATCACTGGCACTGGCAACAAGGATAAAATTGTTAATGGATGTTATAAAGGAGAAAACCTTGATGCCTGAACAGAAACGACTCTTTGATTATATAGTTACTAATCCGCCAGCCGTTATAGCAGATGGCTTCAGAAAAAGATATGCCTCGATTAAGTAATGTTTTCTAAAGAAGCATAATTTAGATTATGAAGCAACCAACACTGACCGAATTGATGGCCTTAGCTGGCGTTCAAGTAGTAACAAGCCCTAGTAATGGGAGCCTTTTAAATCCGAAAGATGTCGGTTCAGGGTTCCTCCTGCATCACAAAGGTGAAATATTCTTTGTAACCGTACGCCATGTTGTCAATAAAGAAAAGAATAACAGAGATGGAGAACTAAGTGAGGATACCAATAAAATGGCCATCATTACCAATGGCTATCGTTTCAACGAAAAGACAGGATTGAAAGAAGGTGAACTTTATTCTATTGGAGGTTTCTACACATTCGATCTCTTTAACGTTCTTGATGAGGTTCCAGAGGCAGACCGGGTCGAATTTGCTTTCTCTATTGTAGATAAAGAGAAACTCAAAAATCTTAAATTACATACAGCAGGCGTAAAGAATTATGTGACAGGAGAGATAATCATTGAAGCTGGCCGCTCAAAGGTTATTCTAGATAGCAGTATAGAAGTAAAACCTAATTTGACAGATACTTATTATTGCTCAGGTTTTGTACAAGCCCATTGGGAACAAACTCCTACAGGGGAGAAGATGCTCTCCTATAGCTATATTTTCCACAACGAGATGAAACTCGACCGTATGGAAGGGGATTATATTGTGATGAAATCCCCTGAAATTGCATCAAAACACGAGTGGGGAGGACTGAGTGGTTCGCCTGTAATTAATCAAGAAGGAGGTTTAGTTGGGATTTTGAAAGGTGGTAAGGAAGGAACTCATGAAATATATATCCTTAGTTTGGAGAAGACACTCCAACTAATGGATAATGTGCTTAAAATAGAAACTATTAATAATTTGAATATGACAAACCCTTTTGAGCTAGAAGAGATTTATAATGAGATAGGTGGTCAGCAAGCCAATGACTTGAGACAGATGGTCGAAGAATGTGGCGAAGAAGAAGCTGCCATGAAGTGGTTAGAGGAAAAGGTTGTTCCCGAATTACCGGTGACTCCCTACGATGGCAATATAGGTGATGGCGATACGAACACAAAACCATTTGGTAAGCGTGTTAAGGACGAGATAGATATGTTAATATGCGGTCATCCTAAATATAATAAGGAAAGAGAGAAAATACTCGATCAATATCATGGATGGACCCTTTATGCCGCTACTGCTGGGGCAGCTGTTTTAGGGGCTGCTTTTGGAGTTTCTGCTGGTATTATATCACCCGCTATACTTCTTTTGGTACGTTGTGCTTGCAAAGTAGGCGTTAATGCTTATTGTCAGAATGTACATTTCAATGCATAATTGAAATCCTCGGAAAAGTTTTGATTATGGCAATATATGTGAAGACAGATAGGCCCAGAGAGCTTGTAAATAAAATACGAGATGGCATAGAAAATCACACGATTGAGACAGTAAACGTTCTATTTTCCGCGTAGGGAATCAAATATAAATGTCTACCTTTGTGGCAAAAAACAAAAGTCACAAAGTTATGTCAGTAAGGAATCCAAATTATCAGCAGGTCCATGACCTTTATGAGTT
>Ga0256404_1004474_pt1 | contig 26385 bp, 22 predicted proteins | sample RumenRJG_01DNA_FD_185990 | JGI IMG/M metagenome (GOLD analysis project Ga0256404, IMG submission 185990) | Bovine rumen microbial communities from Lethbridge, Alberta, Canada - RJG_01 | ecosystem: Host-associated > Mammals > Digestive system > Stomach > Rumen | place: Canada: Alberta | collected...
TCACCGATCCCCAGAAGACGTAGCGGCGTCTCATCTTCCCGGGGTTCCCGGGATCAGGCACATATGGCTGCGTTGCCGCATAGCGGTACGATCTGTGGACATGCAGCAGCACTCTGAAATCAGTATCAGGATCCTTAGGACGTCCGGCCATGGCACTCCCTGCTTTTATAGAATCAAAGATCGGCGGCAGCACAATTTTTTGCCTCAGCACAGAGAATACCATGGCTGATCGTATTAGTTGTACAGAACGCAGCAGCCACGGCCAGCAATCTATGACAGTCCCGGGATGCATCGCTTTGTCCTTGGCAGCCGGCACCAAAGACCTTGCCCCTTCCCGATTCAGGAAATGACACATGCAGGCAGCAGCATCGCCGCCGGTTTTTTCCGCATTTAATGCCATGCGCACAGATCTCCGTGCCTCACGCCGCTAAAATCATGATGGCCGCCGTGAACAGGCTGCTGCCATACCCGGAAGGACATGGAAACACGGTTTTAGGCTAAAATTCAGGAATTCAGACTGGAGCGGCACAATGCAGGAAATTCAGAATTTCGGGACTGACAATCTCAGGGGCGTCAAGGCACAGCCTGCCGCAGAGACGCCGCAGATGCAGGATATCGTCGAGAGAAGCGATCCAAGAAGGGTTTCCTCAGGCACCAGGCTGCTATCAGCGCTCGCGGGGGCTCAGGGCCGCGTCCCTGACGCGCTCTCCCTCAGGCAGCAGAAGCTCATGAGGGCCCTCGGTGAGTTTATCCAGGCAGGCGGCAATACCGAATCACTTGAGGAGCCCTCCGAGAACGGCAGGCAGCTCCGCTCCCTTCTCACAAGGCTCATCGGCAAATACCCGGAGTTCGGCACCTCGATGAGCGCATCGCTGCAGAAAGCGGGCCTCAGCCGCACTCCTCCCGAGAATATCCAGCTTGAGATTGCGGGAAAGCTTGCCGCTCTCCCCAGCGACCTTGGAGAGAACTCATTCATCGGGCAGAATGTCCTTGCCTTCATGGACGAGGCTGCCGCGCTTCAGCTTAAGCCTGAGGAAGTGAGTGCCGGCATACTCTCCATCATGGAGAAATGCGGCATAGCGCCGGAGGGCATTTCTGATCCCAAGGCAAAGGCAGAGCTCTCGAAGCTCCTCGGCGAGGCGGCCAAGTTCATCTACGAGAATGCCGATGCCGAGATCTCGGCATCGCTTGAGCGCCCCGTGAGGGAAAGCGCGCCCCGCGGATACCAGCCATATGGCTCTGCCGGAGGATCGCCTGCATCACAGGCTGACAGCGAGTCAAGGCTCCGCGCCGCCTTGGACGCGCTTAACGGCTGCAGCAGTGCAAAGACGCCGTCACGCGAGGCGCAGCCTGGCGCTGATGCCCCGCAGCGCCCGGTCTACTCGCTCAGCGACATCATGAGGAAGGGTGTCTCCGCGGCGCGCGTCGAGCTTCCCCCCGAGACCGAGAACATCCTCTCGAAAATCGAGGTGATCCTGAAGAAGGCCGCGAGGATCGCGCTTGAGTCAAAGCTCATCCCGCCTCCGCAGGGAGAGGCTGTGAAGCCAGAGGATCCGGCACAGAGCGAGGACATCGAACTTGAGAACCTCCGCTACATCAACAGGCTCATCCTTGAGAACAAGGGCGGCTCGGCAGAGTCGCTCAGGAAGGCAGTAAGCAGGGTCATGGAAAAGGCCGCCCCTGAGAACGCCGACGAGAGCGCCGAGACCCTCGTGAAGCTCGCCGACCGCGCTATCCGTGCCGAAATCATGCGAAACGGCGGACGCCTCCCTGCGGCAGAGCAGGCAAATGCCGCAGAGGATCTGTCTGCCGAGAAACCGGCAGCAGAAAACAGGCCGGCAGCAGCCGATGAAAAGGATGCAGGAACAGAGACAGCCCGCAGCAGAACTCTGAGAGAGGCGGAGGTAAAGCCCCGGAAGACAGGTGCAGAATCCGCAAGGCAGGCAGCGCCCGCCCCTGAGGAAAACACGCTTTCGAAAGAGGCTGACGCACGCGCTGTGAAGAGCCAGGCAGCCGATGAAAATGCTCCACTGCAGCAGTCTCCCAGAAACAGCACTTCTGAAAGGAAACCAGAGGAAGCCGCACAGAGGCCGGCACCTGACAGGAATGCAGTTTCGTCAGAAAGCAGCGATTCCGGGAAGGCTGCTCCCGGCACGCAGCACCGTGAAATCCCGGCTGATGACGCCGAGCGCGCCGCCGAGAAGGCCCTCAGGGAATCGCTGCAGCGCAGCATGGCAGGGAGAAGCGCAGAAAAGGGGCCTGCTCCGGCGCCTCAGAGCACCAGGACAGACAAGCCTTCTCCTGCGCCCGAAGGCTCCGGTGCGGAGAAGCCTGCCGCAAAGGCCGCTGATTCTGCCGCAGAAAACGCTAAAGACGCAGCAAGGCCGCAGCCCGCAGAAAACACCCCTGCCCAGCCCAAGGCTCCTGCAGCAGGGGAAGCTTACCGCGGAGAGTCACAGCGGCCGTCTGCCGCGCTTCATGGAAGAGATAACGCCGCTGCAGAGAAAAATGCACCGGCAGCTGGAGCCGATGCCGAGGATACTGCCGCCAGATCAAAGGACGAGGCTCCGAAGACACTCTTCGAGAAGTACCAGGGTAGGTTCACCGGCGGCAGGGGCGCCCCTTTGCCGCGCGGAGACGCTCCGGCAGAGAGCGCTGATGAATTCCGGGGAACGCAGCCCCGCCCTGCCGGAGACCAGTACTCGGCAAGGAGATCCGCCCTCTCGGCAAGATACGGAGTAGCTCCGGGTCCGCATGCCGCGCCTGATGCGGGGAATGACGGGGAGAGCTCCCCGCAGCCTGCCTCAGGAAGAGCGCCGTCCGCGGAGAGCACTACTGCAGGATCAGCTGCCGGCCTCAGGGAGTTTCTGGCGAGAGCCCAGGCACAATCTGACGGCAGAGCAGCCGGGAGCCCTGCAGAAAATGCAGCGTCTCTCCCTGAGGCAGAGAACGCCGGGACCAGAGTGCCGCAGGACTCCGGAAAGACCGGGCAGGCCGCGCAGAATCCTGCCGGGAAAGCTCCCGACTCTCCCGCTCCCGAAAGCCAGAGGGCGGCAAATCAGGCTCCGGACGAGGACGCAGCTCCCGTGCGCGAAAAGCCGGCTCCGGCTTCCGGAAAGGAAATCCCTGCCGATGCCTTGGAGAAGGCTCCGGCAAAGGACTCAGAGAGGGCAGCCGCCGCACCTGAGAGCCGTACCTCCCTGCAGGCAGATCCTAAGGCCGGGGCGGATAAGACAGCACCAAAGGACAGGGGAACAGCCGGCACTGAAGCAAAGCCCGCAGAGAGCACCAGGCCTTCTGATGCAGCAGAGCAGGGGGAAAGCGCCCGCAAGGAGAAGATGTCGCTTTTCCAGAAGATCACCGCGTTCTTCACCGGAAGGAAAGGCTCAGCTGAAAAATCTGCCGCAGCCTCAGAGGCAGCGCGCGAGGAGAAGGCGAGGTCAGACGCGGCAGCAGCCGAGCAGAAAATCCCCCGTCAGGTGCAGAAGTTCATACAGAACGCCGAGATCAGCGGGCAGAAGCCCGCAGATGCCATGCTCGCGCAGTCCGGAAACGCCTTTATTGACTCCGCCAGGCACATATTCAATGCTGACGAGATCGGGGCTCTGCTGCAGGACACCGGATCAGCCGCTGACAGCCTCCCGAGGGCTGTGAAAACAGCCGCGCAAGTTCTGAACCGTGAGCTCACCGCCCCGCTCGACTCCATGCCGGCAGTGATGCAGTGGCTCAGCTTCACTCAGAACCCGCTCTCCTCAGCGGCGCCTCAGGGCACCGCGTTCCAGCAGTGGGCGATACTCCTCCTCACGATAAGGATGCGCCAGCTCGGAACAGAGCCGAAAATCGGCAAGCACTGCATCAGGTTCCGCGACATGGTGCAGGATCTCGGCATCAATGACAATGACGCCTGGCCCTCTAAGATGCTTGACTCCGTCCTGTCGCAGGCCGACAGGTTCCAGCAGGCAGGCTCGGTAAACCAGGAAAACGGCGGTCTGCCGCTTTATTTCCCGCTGCCTACTCCGGAGAAGAACCAGAGGGAGAACGCAGTCTCCTGCGGATTTACCCATGACGAGAACGGGAAGCCCGGTTTTGATCTGAACTTCTACTTTGAGATAAAGGATCTCGGGCCGGTGCAGATCAAGGCGCACGTCTCGATGCCCGAGGTCTCGGTCACGGCAGTTACTGACAACCGCAATTCATACGCCAGGGTCAGCCAGACCCTGGGGCTCCTGAAGTCAAGACTTGACGACCTAGGCCTCAAGACCGGCGACTTCCAGACAGTAAGCGGTTCGATCAGGCACCCGAAGGACACACTGCAGGAAACCGCGCAGAGTCTCAGCGCCGCGGATGACGGCTCACTCTCCATAGAAGTCTGAGGAGGATATGATGAACAGGGAAATGGAAAACCTCAAGGCGGTGGCGCTCAGCTACAGCGGAACCGGATCGCCTACAGTATCCTCCAAGGGACAGGGCGAGTACGCATCGCAGATTGTCAATATGGCAAAGGAGTGCGGACTCTATGTGCACGAGGATCCCGTGCTCCTCAGCCAGCTTGAGAGCCTCAGGGAGGGACAGAGCATCCCGAAGGAGCTTTTCGTCATCATCGCTGAAATCCTCTCCTACTCCTACCTCCTGCAGGGAAAGTTCCCGGAGCACTGGAAGAGGAAGGACGGCACGGATGCCATAAACATGAAAGCTTAGGCAGGAAAGACCGGGCCGCAGATAAGCGTGCCCGGCCCCTCCTATGCCGGTATCAGTCGCGCAGCCGTTTATGCCAATTTGAAGTATTCAACACAGGAAGAGCTCCCGGCCTAACCGTAATTGACCTGCCAGTATCCGTGGCGTGTGCCGCCCTCGCGCGAGACAACTCCATTGCTCTGCAATTTTCTGACTTCACGCTCGACAGCTCTTTTTGAAACTTTCAATGAATCTGCAATTTGCTGCAATGTGACATATTTATTGATTTTTAATGAATTGACAATCCTGATGGCCAGTCCGCCATTTCTGGCTTTTTGTCCGCCATCCAGTCCGCCATTTCCGGTTTCTTGTCCGCCATCCAGTCCGCCATTTCTGGTTTCTTGTCCGCCATCCGGACTTATTGAATCCTGATCAAACAATGCGCTCGCCAAAGCCTTGAAGTGGACTCTGAGACTGTTGCCGAGGATTTCATAAACAGGACGTTCTGCACCAACCGCGTCACAGGATTCACAAACATTCTGTATGCCGCGCCCCACTGCTCAATATATCCTGCACGGTAAAAGACATTGGCAATATCAGGGTTGTACGGCACAGAGTCATGGGGCTTCATGAACGTGTCAACAGTCCACCCTTCAGGAAGCACACACCGGTTGCTGATGATCATGGCATCATTCTCAATCCTGATCTGAATCGGTGTGCCGAACATATAACAGTTATGGGCAATGGCGTTGAAAACTGTTTCCCTTATTGCGTTTCTGGCATATGGATAGAGCTCTACACGCCTGTCATGGCTGAATGTGATTTTTGCTTTCAGATACTTGAGGTATATAAGGTCAACAACCTTGTCAGCAGTATCAATCAGTGAGCCTTCCAGCACATCCTGATACTGAAGATCAGCCCCTTCTCCGAATTTGCCTATCTGAACGCGGCAGCCATTCTGTATAACCGATGGATCGTGATAAAAAAGGAGAATGGCTGAGCGTTTCAGCTTGCCGTCCCGCGTCAGGTGCAGCTTGTCCAGGAGCTCTTTGTTTGAAACATTCAGCTCTTCCTGACTCATCCTGTTTCTGCGCAGGGCTTCCCTGCAGAATATCCGTAAACTATCGATGTCCAGATCATCAGCAGAAATGCCGTCAACAGTGACATCTTCCCATCTGAATCCAGTTTTGTGCATGATAAACTGAGACAAAGCGACTCCGGTTAACTGCTGCTTTGTTGCCCGGCTCCGGTAATGGAACTCACCGTGATAGCTGATAGGAAAAGAGCTGGGTGATACTCTGATCTCGATATAATCACGGCCGTCTTTCACCAGTCTGTTGACATCGGCAACAATCCCGAGGCTGTTCTGGATTTTGTTCGGTATGTCCTCCAGCAGCCTCTTGCTGTTCTCAACTCCCGGCATGCCCCTTGTCATCAACACCTATATAGATCGTGCCGCCATGAGCGTTGGCAAAACCGCATACCCATTTGAGATACTCATCACGCCATGACTCTTTATACTCAGCGTTCTGGCTTTCTGTCATCTGCAAAAACCTGTTCATAGATTTATTTCCTGCATAATATAACAATGTATCATGCAGTGTAAGGTTGAATATTCCATAATCTGACAAAACATTTCCTTTTAATTTGAATATTCAGCTGTCTGTCAGAAGCTTTCCGGCCGTTTGCTGATAAAATTGCCTTAAAACAAAGAGCAATAATGGAGATGTGGAATGTTCTGCAGGAATTGCGGCTGCTTTGTGCCCGACGGATCCGGATTCTGCCCGAAATGCGGCAGCCGCGTGTCAGATATGTTTGATGACCTGGAAAAGGCCGGCTTTGCCGGACGTTTCGCCCCGAAGTTCAGATATGCCACACTTCTTCGGCCGTCAGGCTGGTTCAGCTACAGCGGACGCTCATCGCGGACAGAGTACAATCTCAGAAGCATAATCCTCGTAATCGCTTTCACAGCGTATTTCGGCGTGCTTAAGCTGCTCGGCACAATTGACTTCGGCATTGAGGCGGAGGATGCCTTCCCTGTTATGTGGATAGTGCTGATGGCCCTTATAGGTATGCAGATCTCGGTATGGACCAAACGCCTCCATGATCTTAATCACTCTGCCGGCCTGATTTTAATTTTCTTCTTTCTTTCGGCCGTTCTGCCGATTCTGCTCATCATCTGCATAGCCCTGGGATGCCTGCGCGGAACGGAAGGGGACAACAGGTTCGGGCCGGACCCGAGGTTCTGATCGGGGAGGAGCCCGCGGGACTGCAGCGCTGCAGCCCTGGCGCATGCATTGCGCAATTCCATTCCGGGCAGGATCACTGACCTCTAGCCTGCCAGGCCGCAGACTTACGAAAGCCCCTGAATCATGCACTGATCAAAAAAACGCCTCTCTTCCGGATGTAAGATTGCGCAAGGAGCAGAGATCCTCACTTTGACTATGGAGAAGCAGCATGTTTTGCAGGAATTGCGGCTCGTATTTATTCTGGGGCGGGACCTGCCCGTACTGCGGCGCATATAACCCCACAACAGGCTGGGAAGATTTCTGGACTTCCGGAGGGAAGACCAAAAACAAGGAAAATAAGGAAAAAGGACCGCCCATGACAGACGGCCGCATAGGAAGGGCGGTCTTCTGGATGCTGGAGCTCTTTCTCATGCTCTGCTTTGTGGGCATCAAGTATGCCGCTGATTATCTGAGATCCGGGGAAGGCGCTCACCAGTCCTGGTCCGGACTGGGGCTCGCAGGGCTGATTTTCGTTGCCGTGGTGCTTGGCCTGGTCAGCTTCATATATCTGGTCCAGCGCCTGCACGATATAGGACTCTCAGGCTGGACTCTCGCCATCCTTGCAGCCGCCGCGCTCGGAGTCCAGACACAGTTTGAGGAGCAGTGGATCGGCAATGTCCTGGCTGTGTGCATCATAACGATGATCGGCATGATTCCTGGAAACAAGGACGAAAACGGCTTCGGGCCTCCAGGACCATGAACATGCCGGCGCATGGCCTTCAGTCAGTCAGCAAACCGGCCAGCAGTCATCCGTCTGCCACAACTGTGCGGCTTTCACGGCGCAGATGATTTCTCTGTGCACGCGGGCATACTCGGAAATTAACCATGTTCCGCAGTAAGTGCGGCAGCTTCGTGCCGTACTGTTCCGGGGGCTACCAGAAATGCACCGGACACAAAAAAGGCCGGAAAATACTCTATCCCGGCCTCTGATGCTTTGCTGACGTAAGCCCGCTGCAGCAGTGCATGCAAAATCAAAATCATGCTGCTCAGCTGCTATAGCTCTTAAGCTCCCTTAGCGGCAGCCTCAGCCTTCTCAAGCACTAATTTCTTGAATTCAAGCGGGTGGCTGATATAGGGAACCGGCACACCTGAACTTCCTGTGCCATTGAACACCAGAGAGCCATAGTTAAGCACTCTTCCGAGAATGCCCTGTTCCAGATTGACACTCTCAACTGAAGTAAGGTTCAGTTCTATGGTGGAGCGCTTGATAATGCCGAACTTGGCCAGCACTCTTTTATTAGTTACAGCAAGTTCTGTGGTTGAAACCACCAGGAATGTGCGGATAAGAGAGATTGCGGTTACAATGAATAACGCAACAGGGACAATGCCCAAGCCTCCCAAACAAAACAAAACGGCAACCACCAACCAGAATACCGGGCGAACATAGATCACTTTGGTAATCTGCGCCCTCTGCTCTACTTTCTCTCCGGTTGTCAAAGAACTCTCAACATATGATGCCATCAGCTGCTCCCTAAATTTACACTTGTAAAGAAATACACCGCTCTGCCACTGACCCTGCAGAATGAACAGGAAACTGTCCTGCGATAAAACGGTATTCATTAGCCACAAAAATACGAATATTTGTGACGCACGGCAGTTTCTTACAGACTCAAAAAAAACGAGAACCAGATCACAGAAATGTCAGAGTTTTTCATCTTGAGTCTGCCCGGTCAATCTCCAGAGATACCGGTACCGGACAGCCATGAAGCGTAATCTTCTGAATAGGGCACCAGCCTAAATTCCCATCTTGCAAATCTGCGGCACTGCTCCATTTATCCCCCGCCGTTTTGGGACAAAATACCAGGGCTTCCGGCAGTGAAAGGAAATCTCCCCGTTCCCTCCCGGGCGCATGCGCCCTGCGCGGTGTTTCTGTTCCCGTCCTGAGGTGTAGCAGACGGCCGCCGCATGAGGTGCAAAAATGTTAAAATTTTACCCTGCGGAAGGGAGAAGAGCGGTCGGCACTTATGAAGATATATCTCATAGCGGTCGGGACAAAGATGCCCGGCTGGGTCAGCGATGGGTTCAACGAATACTGCAAGCGCTTCCCGAAGGACTGCTCCCTGATTCTAAAGGAAATCCCTGCTGGAAAGCGCGGCAAGAACGCCGACATCGCGAGGATTACCGAGAAGGAAGGCGAGGAAATGCTCGCCGCAGTGCCGCACGGCGCGAAAATCGTCACTCTCGACATACCCGGGAAGCGCTGGACGACGCCTGAGCTCAGCAAAACACTTGAAAGATGGATGGCCTCCGGGCAGGACATCGCCCTCCTCGTGGGCGGCCCCGAGGGACTCTCACAGGAGTGCAAGGCCGCAGCGAGCGAGAGCTGGTCGCTCTCCCCGCTGACATTCCCCCACCCTCTTGTGAGGGTCCTCGTGGCCGAGAGCCTGTACCGTGCCTGGACAGTCAGCGCAGGACTCCCCTATCACCGAGAATAGACGATGATCTTCCCGTTTTCCCTGTTCCGCAAGGAGACGCCGGCGGAGCGCTACAGGGTGAAGGACAAGTCAGACGACGAGGGCAACACCGTCTTCGGCCGCCTGTGCTTTTCCATGTTCGTGATCATCTGCCTGACCTGCGTCCTCTTCGTGAGGGAATACCGGCTGCAGATCCAGGAATACTCCACCTATGAGACCAAGTCGGACAACAACCGCATCAAGATTGTCCCCATAGCGCCCGACCGCGGGCTTATCTATGACCGCAACGGCGTGCTCCTTGCCGAGAACAGGCAGGTCAACGCCCTGGTGGCGACCCCCTCGAAATCCGACGACATAAAGAAGGCATACGACGAGATCAACGGGATGCTCGGCCTCGGGCTCGACGAGAACGACAAGAAGGCCTTCATGGAGCAGATCAGGCAGGGGCGCGCCTTCCAGCAGATCCCGGTGACGGACAAGCTCACCGAGAAGCAGATGGCGGTCTTTGCCGTCAACCGCTTCCGCTTCCCGGAGTTCTCCGTGGTCCCGAAGCTCAAGCGCTTCTACCCCATGGGGGATCTCCTGACCCATGTGGTCGGCTACGTCGCGAGGATCAACACCAAGGACCAGGAGAAGATCGACGCCGAGGGGAAGACCGAGAACTACGCGGCAACCCAGGACATCGGTAAGCTCGGGGTCGAGAAGTACTACGAGGATCTCCTCCACGGGAAGTCAGGCTACAGGAAGGTCGAGGTCAACAACCGCGGCCGCGAGATCAGGGTCATCGAGTCGCACGCGCCGACGCCCGGCAACGACATTTACCTGACCATCGACGTGAACCTCCAGAAGAAAGGCTACGAGCTCCTCAAGGGAAAGAGGGCCGGCCTCATCATGATCGATCCTAACAACGGCGAGATCCTCGCGAGCGTCTCGTCACCGAGCTACGATCCGAACCTCTTCGTGAGGGGCATCACGAGGAAGGAGTACTCTGAGCTCCTCAACAACCCAGACCGCCCGCTCATCAACCGCGTCTCGGTCGGCAACTACTCCCCGGCATCGACCATCAAGCCGCTCATGGCGTTCATGGGCCTCAACGAGAAGATGGTGACGACCGGCACGAGGTTCTTCGGAGCACCGTACTTCACCCTCCCGGGCTCCACGCACAAGTTCAGGGACTGGAGGAAGTGGGGCCACGGCTGGATGGACATCTACCGCGCCATCGAGATTTCGGCAGACACCTTCTTCTATGATCTCGCCTACCGCTCCGGCATTGACCGCATCAACCGCTACATGTCGATGTTCGGCTTCGGCCAGCCCTCCGGCATCGACGTCATGGAAGAGTCGATGGCCAACCTCCCCTCGAGGGACTGGAAGCGCGCGAGGCACCACAGGGACTGGTACCCCGGCGACACAGTCTCCATCGGCATCGGCCAGGGCTACTGGACAACGACGCTCCTGCAGCTCGTGCGCGCCCACTCGATTCTCACCCAGCACGGACACAACGTAGTTCCGCACTTCATGCTCGCCTCGGCCTCGCGTGAGGGCAGGGAGCAGAATGTCACTGACAGAAGCCTCATCATCAAGGCAAACAGCGAGCTCAACTGGAAGGTTCCCCTCCAGGGCATGTACCTTGTGGTGAACGGCCCGGAGGGAACCGGAAGGCGCGCCTTCGCGGGTGCGAGATATGTCGCTGCGGGGAAGTCCGGCACGGCGCAGATCATCGGCATCAAGCAGGATCAGAAATACAACGCCAACGCCATCAGGAAGGAGCACCGCGACAACGCGCTCTTCGTCGCCTTCGCCCCCTTTGACCAGCCCAAGGTCGTTGCCGGCATCATCATCGAGAACCTCGGCGGCGGCTCGAGGTTCGCAGCTCCGCTCGTGCGGAGGATGCTTGACGCCTATCTTGATCCGGCCACGGAGAAGGCCCGCGAGGAGAAGCTGAGGAAAGAGGCAGGCGAGGGCACAGAGGAAAACGGCGAGGAGCATTAATCACTGCAGGCTGGTCCGTGCCAGGCGCGGCAGTGCGCCCCTCCTCCATCTGTTATAATTCCGGTGCGCCCGGATGGTGCCGGGTTCCGCTGATCCGCTGTCCGTTTTGTTATCCTGAAGAAAGTCCTGACGCAATGCTTAAAAATCTTCTCAGATTCATCAAGGGCATCAAGATAGATACCCCGCTCTTCCTGGGGCTCCTTGTGCTCATAGGCGTCGGGATGCTCAACCTCTACTCGTCGTCCGGGCAGGACATGTCCATGTTCCTCGGGCAGCTCAGGAATGTCGCCCTGGCACTCACCTTCATGCTCATCCTCGCGCAGCTTCCGCCGGACTTCTACTGCCGCTGGGCCCTCCCTGCCTACGCCGGGTGCGTGCTCCTCCTCATACTCGTCTGGAAGTTCGGCACGGTCAACATGGGCGCGAGGCGCTGGCTTGATCTCGGCATCATCAAGTTCCAGCCCTCGGAGTTCCTCAAGGTGATCATGCCGATTGCGGTGGCCGCCTTCATCACGAAGCGCTCAATCCCCATCAGGTTCTCCTACGTAATACTCGCGTTCCTTGTCGTCCTCATCCCGACAGGACTAATTGTCATACAGCCGGATCTCGGCACGGCGGTCCTGGTCGCCTTCTCCGGCTCCGTGGTCATTTTCCTCGCCGGAATGAGCAAGCTTCTCATCTGCCTCATCGGCGGGGCGGCCGGCGCGTATATCCCGATCCACTGGAAGTTCTTCATGCATGACTACCAGCGCCAGAGAATACTCACCTTCATGGATCCCGAGTCGGATCCGCTCGGCTCCGGGTACCACATCATCCAGTCGAAGATCGCTATAGGCTCCGGCGGTCTCTTCGGCAAGGGCTGGCTCAACGGAACTCAGACCCAGCTCGAGTTCCTCCCCGAGAGGCACACCGACTTCGCCTATGCGGTGTTCGCCGAGGAGTTCGGCCTGGTCGGCTTCGTCCTCCTCATGTTCATGTACCTCTATGTCCTTTTCAGATCCGCCTACATCAGCGCGCATGCCTCGACGACCTTCGGCAAGCTGCTCGGAGGCGCGATCACGGTAACGTTCTTCATCTACATCTTCATAAACATCGGCATGGTCAGCGGCCTTCTTCCTGTCGTGGGAGTGCCGCTCCCGCTCATAAGCTTCGGCGGAACCTCGATGGTCTCAATCTGCGCCGGCTTCGGCATACTCATGTCGATCCAAACCCACAAAGAGGAGAAGCTCTTTTGAAATCCTTCACCAGCAGAATGCTTGCCCTTACTCTTGCCGCAGTCCTTCCGGCGTCAGCCCTGTCTGCCGAGCTTACAGAGGCTGACCGTGCATATCTCAGGGAGCTCAGCGCGGAGCACGGCGTCCCGCTTAAGAGCCTCGAGAAGGCCTACAGGGAGGCCAGGATCCGACCCTCGATCATCAAGGCCATGAACAGGCCGGGCGAGGCGAAGCCCTGGTACGAGTACCGGAAGATCTTCATCACTGACAAGAGGATAAGGGACGGCATCGCCTTCATGAAGGAATGGCGCTACTCCCTTGAGGACGCCTACCGCGAGACAGGGGTGAATCCCGAGATAATCACCGCGATAATCGGCGTCGAGACCGGCTATGGCGCGAACATGGGAAAGTACGAGGTGCTTGACGCGCTCTATACGCTCGGCTTCAACTACCCGAAGCGCGGAAAGTACTTCAGGAGCGAGTTCGCGAACTTCGTGAAGCTCGCCGACCGCGAGGGCTGGGGCTACCGGGACAAGCTCGGATCCTACGCCGGCGCGATGGGCATGTGCCAGTTCATGCCGTCAAACTACCTCCGCCTCACGACGGACTTCGATCATGACGGGAAGGTCGATCTCTTCAGGAGCCCGGTTGACGCGATAGGAAGCGTGGCGAAGTATTTCCAGAAGTCCGGCTGGGTGAAGGACGGCCAGTCCGCATGGGAGGCAGGTATGCCGGGAGGCTCCGTTCCCGGATCGCTCCTCCTCGACAAGTCGCTGAAGGTTGACCTCCCCTACAGCCGCCTCAAGGCCGCCGGAGTGACCGCCATAGGGGATAAAAATCTCCATCCTGATAGCTACGTCAAGCTTTTGCGTCTTGAAGACGAGAAAGCCCCGCATTATTATGTTGTCTCGAAGAATTTTTACGTTATTACCAGATACAACCACAGTCCGCTTTATGCGATGGCGGTTTACCAGCTCAGCGAGAAGATCAGGGCCGGGCTGGATGAAGAGAACCGGAGAGCAACAAGATAAATGTCAGTCAGGAATTTCACAGCCGCGCTCCTTGCAGGCGCTGCCGCGGCAGGTCTCCTCTGTTCATGCGCGACAACCGAGCAGGCAGCTGCGCCCGGGCCCGCAGCAAGAACCTCCGCAGAGCCCGAAGTTCTTGTAAGAAGAAAGAACTACTCGCTCGGATATGACAAGTCATTCCTCTACAACGCGGCTCCTCCCTATGTCAGCTACAAGGATGTCAAGGGAGTGACACCGCACTATGAGCCATACAGCAGAATAGGCAACAAGGACTATACGGTAAAGGGCCAGAGCTACGAGGTCTGGACTGATATCGAGGCTTACTCGGAGGAGGGCCTTGCCTCCTGGTACGGCCCCGGCTTCCACGGCGAGAAGACCTCGAACGGCGAGGTCTATGACCAGATGGGCATCAGCGCCGCGCACAAGAACCTTCCCCTCCCGAGCTACGTGAAGATCACGAACCTCGAGAACAAGCGCCAGCTCATCGTGAGGGTCAATGACCGCGGCCCGTTCCATGACGACCGCATCATCGATCTCTCCCAGGGTGCGGCTCTCAAGCTCGGCATCGTGAAGCCCGGCACCGCCATGGTGAGGGTCGACCTCATAAAGGTGCCGCGTCCCGCAAACGGCGATGTGCTTGACGCGAAAGTCCACTCGAAGAACGTCCAGATCCTGGTGACCAGCTCCCTCGACAAGGCCTGGACCGCGGCGAAGGAAATCAGGCAGAAGGCCGGCGTCAGCGCGAAGATCTCGAAGTACGGCGACTCCTCCTACAAGCTTACGAGCGGCCCGTACCTCCCCGGGAAGGCCGAGTCGATCCTCGAGACCGTCAGGACCGCCGGCTACCGCGACGCGTTCCTCGTCTATCCGCAGTAATCTCAAAAACGGCAGGCTCTCTCCGGGCCTGCCCCGTTAAAATCCACGCCTCACTGCACCAGAACACGTTTCTCTGAGATATCCGTCACGGTTTTCCCGCCGCCCGCCCTTTCATCTGCTAAAATAAAATGCCAGTAATGCCCAGAAAGAGGAGCCCAGGAAAATATTCCGGGGCAGATAGCCAATGAACAGGATCAGAAATTTCACAATCGGACTTTTCATAGCCGCCGCAGCCGCGTGCTCGGCCATTGCCGCACCGGCACCCGCTCCGGCTCCGAGGCCGGGCAACAGCCAGGCTCCAGCCCCCGCACCGAGGCCCGGCAACAGCGCAGCTCCGGTTCCGGGGAATTCATCGGCGCCGAAGCCGAACCCTGCGGCTGCCATGCGCGACATCATGCCTGAGCCTCCTGTAATAAACGCCAAGGCCTGGATGCTGATGGACTCCGAGACCGGGCGCGTCCTCCTCGGACAGAACGAGCATGAGAGAATTTACCCTGCCTCGCTCACCAAGATGATGACCTCCTACATCATCGGCCAGGAAATCATGGCCGGGCGCCTGCACTATGACGATCAGGTCATGATCTCGGAGAACGCGTGGTCAAAGAAGTACAGCGACTCCTCCAAGATGTTCATCAAGGTCGGGGACACCGTATCGGTGAAGGACCTCAACTACGGCATCATCATCCAGTCCGGCAATGACGCCTGCGTCGCCATGGCCGAGAGGATCGCCGGCAGCCAGGACGCCTTTGCCGACCTGATGAACCAGTGGGCCGACTACCTCGGCATGAAGAACACCCATTTCGTTAACGCCCACGGACTCTTCGACGAGAACCACTACTCCACTGCCTACGATCTCGGCATTCTGAGCCGCGCCCTCATCAGGGACGAGCCGGACGAGTACCGCATCTACTCCATCAAGGAGTTCACCTTCAACAAGATCAAGCAGTACAACAGGAACCGCCTGCTGTGGGACACCTCCATGGAGTTTGACGGCATCAAGACCGGCCACCTCTCCGAGGTCGGCTACAACCTCGTGGCCTCCGGCCTCTCGAAGGAGAACCCCGGCATGAGGCTCATCGCCGTCATCATCGGCGCGCAGTCCGAGAAGGCGAGGGCGCAGGAGGCGAAGAAGCTGATGCTCTACGGCTACAACTTCTACAGAAGGTTCACTCCGGTCAAGGGCAAAACCGCCCTCGGCACCGCCAGGGTCTACTACGGCGACACCAACGAGGTGCAGCTCGGCGCTGCCGCGGACATCTCCGAGGTAATGCCGAGGAACAAGGGAGACTCGTTCCAGGTCGAGTACACCCTGAAGACCAATGATCTGAAGGCCCCGATAAAGGCCGGCACCGAGCTCGGAACCATCACCGTGAAGAGCGGTGACGAGAAGGTCGGGGAGTATCCGCTCGTCGCGCTCAACGAGATTAACGAGTGCGGGTTCCTCGGCAAGATCTGGGACTGGTTCATGCACCTCTTCCTCTAAAATTCCCCCCAAAGTTTTCAGAAGGCCGCCAGGATGGCGGCCCTTAAAGCGAGGCTCATTATGGCTATAAGCACAGAGATGGGAAAGTATCTTGATTTTCCCTGCGAGTTCGGCTTCAGGGTTCTCGGCAGCAACAGGCCGGAGCTCGAGGATTCAGTCACGTCGGTGATAGTCAATGACTTTGCCATGGAAATCCTGAGGCCCTTCGAGAAGCATACGAGCAGGAACGGCTCCTATGTCTCGCTCAAGGTCACGGTAAGGCTTGAGTCGGACGAGCAGCTGAGGAGCCTCTACGAGGCGCTCGGCAAGGCTCCCCACGTCCGCGGCGTCCTCTGACGCCTGCTGATGCGGCATAGCGTCTGCCTTAATGGATCCGGGTGCACATACACCCCGCCGCCTGAGCCGCTTCGCTGCGGGGCACAGGCAGCCGGATCCTCCCCGGCAGGCGCCCAGTGAAACGAATGAGCTTTATCCGGAGAGCACTGAGGACCGTTCTGTACACGGCGGCAGCATCAGCTGCGGCCGTTGTGGCTGTGACGGTCCTCGCTACTCTCCTCATTGAGTCATCTGCCGGGGAGTACCTTTACGACAGCACTGACGACATCCCCTACAACAGGGCAGGACTTCTCCTCGGCACTACGCCCTACAGCCCGGGCGGCGGCATAAACCCCTACTTCTACGAGCGCATCGACGCGGCGGCAAGGCTCTACCGTGCCGGCAAAGTCTCGATGATCATAGTCTCTGGCGACAACGCAACCCGCAAGTACAACGAGCCGCGCGCAATGCGGAGGGCGCTTATCCGCGCCGGAGTCCCGGGGAAGGCCATAGTATTCGACTTCGCGGGGTTCCGCACCCTCGACTCCATCGTAAGGGCGAGCCTGGTATTCGGGCAGAGCAGCGTCACCATCATCTCACAGAGGTTCCAGAACCTCCGCGCCGTATACATTGCCCGGGCCAACGGCATGCGGGCCATCGCCTACAATGCGAGCGACTCCGGCAACTGGAAGGTCATGGCGAGGGAATACCTCTCAAGGGTCAAGTGCCTCATAGATCTCTACGTGCTTCACACGAAGCCCAGGTTCCTCGGAGCGCCGATAGAGATAGAGCCTGAGGAGAAACAGAACTACGTCAGGGAGAAGATGCCTTCAGCGGCCCAGGCAGGCAGGTTCACGCTCCTCAGCGCGGTGATCTCGGATCTCAATGACAGCAGTGAGTCCCCGGACTGCGACAGCTTCTGCCGCGAGTCGCTGCTCATCAACACGATAATCTACGATTTTCAGGACTGAGCATGCTGAAGCCGGGCCTCCGCCCCTCAGGCAGGCAGATTCAGGAAACCAGACCCTTGCACCGCCCTGCCCCATGCACTGACTGACGAATTTAAAAATAAAAAAGGACCCGGCCCCTCGCGGAACCGGATCCTCACTCAGAAAATCCCCTGTCAGTGCTTCAGCTCGGTGATCCTGTACTCGAAGCTCCCCGGCCTGTCCTCCCTCGGGACAAACTCAAGGACGTTGGTGATGCCTGCCGGAGCATCCTCCCTGTGATGGGAGATGAACATGATCTGTGTGTCATGCTGCCCCATGAGGTACTCGACAAACTTCTTGACAAGCAGGCGGCTTACGTTGTCGAGGCCCTGCAGCGGCTCGTCGAGGACAAGGAGAGGAGGATGCTTCACAAGCGCCCTAGCGATGAGCACCAGCCTCTGCTGCCCGAAGGAGAGGGCCCTGAACGGATCATGGTCATGCCCCTCGAGGCCGAGGACCTTCAGCCACTCCTTCGCGAGCGCAATCTTCTCGTCGCCCGGCTGGTCATAAAGGCCGATGGTGTCGAAGTAGCCGGAGATGATAACGTTGATGACGCTGCAGCCGACGCGGTAGTTCAGGTGGAAGTCAGGGCTGATGTAGCCGATGTTCTTCTTGATGTCCCAGATGGTCTCGCCCGAGCCGCGCTTCCTGCCGAAGAGCCAGAGATCGTTGGCGTAGCCCTGCTGGTTGTCTCCGGTGATGAGGGAGAGGAGCGTTGACTTGCCGGCGCCGTTCGGTCCGACTATCTGCCAGTGCTCGCCGCGCTTAACGGTCATGGTGAGGTGATCGATGACGTTCCTGTCGCCGTAGCGGACGACAATGTCGTTCATGACGACAAGCGGACCGTCGGGGAGGGGCTGCCTCTCGCAGTCCTTGGGGACTCCCGGCATCTTCGCGTTCTTCATCTTCTCGCGCTGCCTGAGCTGCTCGAACTCGAGATCCGCCATGATCGAGCGGTGGTCGCCCACCTTGATGAGCTCGCAGTCGCTGATAAGTCCCAGGAAGTCCGCGAACTCCGGGATCTCGTCAAAGCGGTTGACGATGAGGATGATGAGTCGTCCTGACTCGCGGAGCTTCCCGATGAGCCTCATCAGATCCGCCCTGGTGCCGACGTCAAGCCCGTCGAACGGAGCGTCGAGGATGATGCCCTCGGCATCCGAGAGCACAGCCTTCGCGATGAGGACCTTGCGTCCCTCGCCGCTCGAGAGGAAGCGGTAGGGCTCGTCGAGGAGATGGGTGATCCTGAGCTGATCGGTGATGGCGAGGAGCTGCTCCTCGTTGGCGTGCCCGATGACGTTCCTTGCGGTGAAGCCCTTCTCCTCATTCTTGGAGGCAGTATCGGTATTGCGGTACTGGTAGTCATCCTCCATGAGGGAGATCTGCTGCTCGAAGGAGATGCGCGAGAGCCTGGGAAGCTTCTCAGGGGCCTGTCCCGAGACCAGCGGAAGCTCGCCGCAGAGCGCCTTCGCAAGGCTGGTCTTGCCGCTGCCGTTCGAGCCGATGAAGGTCACGCAGCAGTGATCCGGCAGATCAAGGTGATCAATCAGGAGCTTTCTTGTCTTGCTTATCTTGTATTCGCATTTCTCCCAAAGCATGTAAGCCTCCGCATTTCAATAACTGTGATCAAGTTTACAATTATAGCGCTCAGAGATCACGATATTTATACAGAAAAACTGCAATCCGCGTTTCAATCCACGCCCACTTTGGTAAGGAGCGACGCTGACCACGGCTGAACTACTGCAGTAAGCAAAATGTGGCGTAAACGGTCTAAATCTCGCTTTTAAAGGCACATTCAGACAGCTTTCGCAGCAGTTTTCAGACAGTTCTTTGCCTAAAACATCCTTATTTCAATAGGAAAGCAGAAAATGCCGCCTGCGGCCATTCCGTGTCTTCGCAATCAGTCCCAGACCATGCAGATCCTGATAAAATGATGATGTTCCAGCAGGACAGACCTTTCCTCCGGAAGCTGCCCATGCGGTATTGCAAACGGCCCTGCTACAGGATGTGAGAACCCCAAAAGCCTCTGTAAACAGCCATGCGCACAATTTTTCCTTTCAGCATCCGTGATCTTGAAGAGTTAAACGGAAGCATCGACGAAACGCTGTCCGCGGAGGAGCGCGATCTCAGCAATTACAAAATAGCCTATCTTCCCGGAGCATACTCCCTCGGCATCGGGCTCACCTCGAGGTGCAATCTGAACTGCCCGTTCTGCTACTACAGGGAGCGCGGTCACAACACGGTGAGCATGCTCCCGATAGCGAGGCTCCGTGACATACTGACAGGGCTCGGGCAGCTCAGGCTCATCAGCTTCTCGCTTGAGGGAGAGGCTCTCCTCTATCCCGGGCTTAAAGATGCCCTGGACCTCGCTTCAGAGCATGCGGAAATCCTGCAGATCACCACGAACGGACAGCTGCTTGATGACGGTATGGCAGATCTCCTCTGCGGCACGCCGAAGCTCAGATCCCTCATTCTGAGCATCGACTCCGCGGATCCCGGCGCCTATGCGGCAATGAGGCGCGGCGGGAAGTTAAGCACGCTTGAGAGGAACATCCGGAACTTTCAGAAAAGAAACACACACATCTTCACCGAGCTTTACGCCATCGTTACCGACAGGAACATTGACACTCTCCATACGCTCCCTGAGTTTGCCGCCTCACTCGGTATAAAGCTCATTTCCTTCGGAAAGCTCCGCGAGCACGGCTGGTCGAGGGAGCATCAGATCCATGGCGTCACTGACCGGCAGATGACTGATGAGATGCTGAGGGTTATTGCGGAGGCACAGAAGGAGCAGGTGCAGGTGAAGCTCGCGCCTTATTTTGCGGACAGAACAGTTGTTGAGGAGCTCCGGGAAAAGACCGATCCTTCGTACGGGCTCTTCATTCCTCCTGACAGAAACTTCTGCGACATGCCCTGGAGCTTTACGGCGATACTCTCGGACGGGAGGCTTTTCCCCTGCTGCGGCGACTTCAGCCCTGCGGAGATTGAGGAGTGCTCGTTTGACGGCATCTTCAACCATAAGTACCTTCTGCTTCTCAGGAAACTGATAAAGCACCGAGCTGTTCCAGAGGGATGCCTTGAGTGCCGGAACTGCAGGGTAAGCCGGTCCTCCTAACTGCCGTCAGGCAATTCTGCGGACTTCAGCAAAATACCCTATGTTTTGCAAACAATCATCTGATCATCTATCCTAAGTATCGAATAAAGTATGCATGAGGTTACACACATGACAGCAGCAAAAAATCTTATGCCCAGCCCGGGAAATGAGTCTTTCAAGGAATTCATCCGGGGAAACTGCTACTACGTTGACAAAACGCCGTACCTCAAAACTATATTCAATTACAGAGGAAGCCGTCTCCTGATGCTGCGCCCCAGGCGCTTCGGTAAAACCCTGATGATGAGCACCATCAGGTACTTCTTTGAGATGAACTATGAAAATCCCGGTGACACCTCTTTGCAGCAGGATCTGTTCAAAGGGCTTGATATCATGAAAGACGAGGAGTTCTGCAGGGAGAACATGGGACAGTACCCCGTCGTTTCACTCTCCCTTAAAGACACAGACGGGCTCGATTTCCGGAACGCCCTGGACCAGCTTGGCGAGACCATATTTGACCTTGCCTACCGCTTCACCTGGCTTATGGACAGCAAAGTTCTGCAGGCAAAGGGGAAAGAAGCATTCAGCAGGCTCCTTGACCACGATCATCTATGCTCCGGGAACGAGAGTTCCATAAATACCCTTCAGTCATCGCTGTTTATACTTTGCAGAGCACTGTACGAGCATTGCGGCAAAAGCCCGCTGCTTCTCATTGACGAATATGATGTGCCGCTTCAGAAAGCGGCCATGGGCGGGTACTACAGCCAGATGAGCAAGGTGATCGGCCCCATGCTCAGCAGGGCACTGAAATCCAATGAGTGCGTTTCCAAAGGAATAATGACAGGATGCCTGAGAGCCACAAAAGAAGGCATTTTCACCGGGCTAAACAACTACTCTGTGAACTCGGTTCTCACACCAAACGACAGCCTGTCAGCTGCTTTCGGCTTCACCCCCGATGAGGTCCGGAGCATGCTCTCATACTACGATCTCGGAAATCTCTATGACCGGACCAGGGACTTCTACGACGGGTACAGGATCGGTTCAAAGGAGATCTTCTGTCCATGGGACGTGACAAGCTACGTATCCGATCTCCTTATGCCTAACGACAGTGGTCCGGAGTCATTTTCTCCTCCTGCTTACTGGAACAACACCAGCAACAGCCGGATCATTACTCAGTACATGCCGAACATGAAAAAGTCAGAAGCAGGCAGGCTTCAGGATCTGCTGGATGGCAGGAGCATTGACGTCAGAGTCCACGAAGATATGAGCTACGGGGATTTTAATCTCAGCGACGCCGGCCAGTTCTGGAATCTCCTGGTTTACACCGGGTACCTTACGCTCGATAAAAGAGGTTCGGATGATATCTGCTGGTTCCGCATCCCCAACGCCGAGATCCGGAAATGCTTTAACTCAAACATAATAGCCTACTACAACACGATAGGCGGGAAATACTTTGAGAACTATTCAAAAGCCATAACAGAGGCACTGCTTGACGGCAATACTGACAAGCTTGTAACAGCGCTGAACCGTGCGCTTTCAACTTTTGTCTCAGCGCGTGACACTGCCGGCAGAGAACCAAAGGAAAACTATTATCATGGTTTGCTCAACGGCATTATAGTGTCATCAGGCGATCTGATCGGAGAACACTCCTCAAATACGGACAGCGGTGACGGCTACGCAGACATCACCATCTGCTCAGCTGATTTTGAGATTGCTGCAGTAATAGAGCTCAAGTATGCCGCATCACGATCAGAGCTCAATGAGAAGGCAAAGGCAGCGCTGAGGCAGATTGAGGATAAGGATTATGCCGAGGCAGAGAGAAACCGCGGATTCAGAAAGATCTTCGGCTACGGCATCGCATTTTTCCACCGCCAGTGCACTGTTGAGGCTGCAGAGCTGCCGCTGTGATGCTACTTCTGATTCAAGGCCGCTGCCAGAAAAGTATGATGGCCTCCGCTTAGGAGCAAAAGCCTTTTTCCGAAAATGAAACATGGCCGTGCACAGGATGCGCCGGAGTCATCAGCCCAGTTGCCCCTTTTCGCGGTCCTCCTTCATCTTCATCAGCACTTTGCAGGCATCGAGGTTCTTTGCAAAGAACTCCTCGCGGGTCATTGATTTCGAGAACACCTTCCTGAACATCGTCTCGACATTGCAGATGTCGGGCCGGTGATCATAGATCTCACAGAGAACGCCCTTAAGGTGGATGCAGACACCGTCTCCGCGGTCATACTCCGCAAGCTCAGGAATTCCGCTTATATGACGGCAGCACTCGCCGCACTTCTCACAGGGGAATTTCACGTCACTCATTGCACAAGCGCTCCTTTTCAGAAGGCTCTCCTTTTTCATTTCACAATCGTGTCCGGTCTCCGTACATCTCAGGTCTGGGAATATCCGGAAGCAAATTCATCAGAACACCCGGGAACCGCGGCCGCAGCAGCGTGCCCGGCCGGCTCCCTGCCCCATCCCTCTGCCGCCTCCGGCCCCGCGGCAGCAGCGTCTCCGCTTCCTCACCCGAGTCCCTGACTCACGGTCACGCACGGTGCTGTCATCAGCCTCTATGCTTTGAGAGGCCGGAGCATCGTCTTCCTGAGCTCCGCCATCCTCCTTTGCCTTGAACTGCCTCTCCTTTGCGCGGATGACCGCCTGCCTCACCGCCTCACTTTTCTGCTCCCCGGAAGCGTCATTTCCGTTTTCCTGGTTTTCGTCTGCCATCTTCATGTACCTCTCTGAATGCAGGCTGCGAAGGATCCGAGAGAGCACCGAAGAAAATCGCAGCAGCCCACTCATATTCGCCGCAATTCCGGAACATGTCAAAACCCGCCTGGCTCATTTGGGACTGCAGTCACGCAGTTTTGCGTCAGTACCAGTATTAAAAATGCCCGCATTGCGGGCATCTTCGATAACCAGACTGAGCTCATGCATCAGGTCTTTCCTACATAGAAGAATCAGCCTTGCGGAAGCTTCTGCTCTATTTCCCTCGCAATTTTCTCGCAGTTCTCGTCAGCCTGACCATCTTTCGTAAGAATAGGAGTATCAAGAATCCTGGTAACAGTTCCGGCCATTGCAGCAGCGGCTGCTACTCTTCTCTGAGAGCTATTGGAATATTCATTCCAGTCATCGCCCTCTTGCCAAACGATAGTCTTAAGGCTTTCGACGAGCGGATGGAAGTAGGATACAGCCCTCTGGAGCAGATTCGTGAACATCTCGGCTTTGCTGCTGATGGCACGGCACTGCACGCAGGCGGTTTCAAGCTGCTCGGCGATTTCCCTTGCCTTGGCTCTGTTCGAGCGGGCGTTATCCAGATTCGCCTTGGCTTTTGAGCCGCTGACGAGCCCAAGCACAAGAAGCGCGGGACCTGCAACAAGGCCTCCAAGAAGAGCAGCTCCTCCAGCCATGCCGAAGCCCCCAGCTGCCAGTGTACCGCCCCCAAGCCATGCCAGGGTTGCATTGGTTGCTGCAACGCCACTTAATGCGCCTATGGCTGTCCCGGTTGAGGCAGTGGCCAATGTCATGGTAGCTCCATATGCCGCGAAAGCCGTCAGTGCGCCTCCGGCAAGGCCTGCTGCAGAACCAGTTGCCAGCGAAGCGGCAAAGCTCTCCAGTCTTGTCAGATCCTGCAGGGTCTCATTCGAGCCACTTAGTGTACCCTCATGGATTGATGACTCCAGTCTCGCGTTTTTGATCATACGGAAGTAATGCAGGAAATCCTTGACTTCATTGTCAAGGACCTGAAGCTTCAGCTTGCCGAGTTTCTCGAGCGCACTCTGGGTAAGATCCCTCTGAGCATTGACTTTGCGCTTTGCATCATCGATTATGTCGTTCGCTTCATTGTTGATCTCCCTGGCACGGGAGTTGTCCTTTGATGCAGAGACCGCCTTGCCGATGCCCACCGCTCCTGCAGCAGCAGCGAGTCCGGCAACAATTATGAAAGGGAAAGGCATAGTTATATTCTCCTTGTTTTTAACGCAGCAGGCTGTTACTGACCCGCTGCAAATACTGCCTAAAAAACAAAATCTTCGTCAGACCTCATCAGTCCATCGAACTCATTGAACGAACTGAACTGGGCTTTTCCGCCCAGGATCCCCTGAAACTCTGCGTTGCCCCTGATAAAACCGTCGACATCATCATGCAGTATCGCGTCGTCAAGCGTCATGAAGCAGGACTCAAAAGCCTTTTTGTGCTCGGAAAGATAGCGGTCTACCTGCTCCTCCATCTCCCTGCGGTACTGCCTGATCATCCTGATAGACTCTTCGCACTCGCGCTCGATGCGTATGCGCTCACTCCTTGCGTAGCTTGCCGCATTCATGGCTGACATGATCTCCTTGTAGGCAGCTGTCGCAAGCGTGTACCCGATCATGGCTGCGCCGACGCCGACCATTACGCCGACCACAGCTGGAGCTGCTGCCGGTATGGCTGCGATTCCGATAGTGGAGCACATGACAGAGCCGATAGTGCCTACCCCGTCCTGAGCCATCTCGCTCATGCACTCCGCACCGGATATCTGATGAGTGAAATATCTGTGAAGGGACTTACCGACAGACATTGCCGAACTTACCATCTGTGCGGGAAGTGAGGTTTTTGAAACGCCCCTCCAGAAAGCAGAGGATGAGTTCTGCAGAAGCCCCTTTACCGTCGCCCCGGCAAATCCCGTTCCATACCCTATGGCCGCACCTGTTCCGGCTGCCGCAGCGGTGCTTGCCACTGCATCGCCGAAGGTCTTGTCCCCCTTGAGAAATGCAACCAGATTTGTGACCATGGCAATAGAGCCGGCAATTGCCCCGCCGTACTTTGCCTGCTCCATCCCCGCCCGGTGGGCGAGTCCTGCAATGTCCTTAGCCGTAGAAAGTTCCGGATTGCGCCTTGCCTCAATGGCCTCATCACGGTCAAGCCCAGCTTTTTTCAGATCTTTCTTGATCTGCTTTAGCTTTGCTATCTCCTGTCTTTTCTGGGCAGCCACGCTGCTGTTGCCCGACTCCTGTGTTCTCTTAGCCTGTCTCTCAAGTTCAGCTATACGTCTGTCAATAATCCCGTCATTGCCATTTGTTCCCATAAGGGCTGCGTAATCGTCATCTGCGACCATGAACGGGACATTATTGTCAGCGTACTTCTGGTACTTAGGGCTCGTAAGCTTATCTAACAGGGCTTCAGGATCGCCGCCGACGAACTTCATCTGCGAGCCTGATCCCGGGATTACCCTTCCACTGGCATCAACCTCAACCACATCCCGCAGCGGATCGTTGACCATACCAAGATCGTCAGTTCTACGAAATCTGGTTGATCTGCCTCTGATGATATTCTCGGCATTGCCGCGCGCTGTGCTCTTCACCTCAGCCGAGAAGCCGGCCTGCTGCTTTATGTTGCTGTCTGCAAAATCAGGGTTGATTTTTGATTCGGAAATGGACTTAAGTCCCTTGGTGAGCCGCACCCCGGCTTCATTGTCCACCCCGTAATAGGCAACAGAGTGTTCCTTGATCGCGCTGCCGTAACGTCTCACAGTCTCTGCAGCACCTCCTGCAAGAGCAGCGTCTTCGAGCTTCTCTGAATAGTCATCACTTATTCTCTTTGAGTTTGACATTTTGGAATCCTCAGAGCCTGACAGTTTGCTGTAGGTGGAACCTGCTGCCAATCATGATTGAGCAGCATTATCAGACAAGCAGATGTTCCCCTCCCATCATATGACATGTCAAGACATATTAAAATTATTTGAGTGATTTGTCACAATATTTTTATGCACAAAAAATTTTTCAAAAATCAGAAAATTTCCGGCTGGGAAGTTCTGTATCTAAAAATGATAAGGGGAATGAGCATCCATGCACTGTCTGCAGGAGAACAGCCCTAAGGCACCTGCAGCAAGTGACGGCAGGCGGCAGTTCCTGGAAAATTAAAAAGGGCCGCAAGATGCGGCCCTCTGTTCAGCTACTGCAAAGACTTTCTGTCAGTGCAGGCGTCCGTGGCAGTCCTTGTACTTCTTGCCGCTTCCGCACGGGCAGGGATCATTTCTCCCGACCTTCGGATACGCGCGCC
>Ga0256404_1004475_pt1 | contig 26385 bp, 23 predicted proteins | sample RumenRJG_01DNA_FD_185990 | JGI IMG/M metagenome (GOLD analysis project Ga0256404, IMG submission 185990) | Bovine rumen microbial communities from Lethbridge, Alberta, Canada - RJG_01 | ecosystem: Host-associated > Mammals > Digestive system > Stomach > Rumen | place: Canada: Alberta | collected...
CAACTACGTTGAAGTCTTAAAAACAAAGGAATTTCCTTGTCATTTTCGTAAAAAATAAAGGGATAAAAAACGTAATTATCCCCCGTGTTTCCCGCTTATTTTTATTTTTTTGAATGTTACAAAGGCGAATCGGAATGAGAGTCATGTGACTTCTTGTATCGTTTCTCGCGAACGTACAAGAACGCACTAAAAATAGCAGCTAACGCACCGAAAACTGTCGCGGTAAAGCCAGTAGAGCAAAGGCCTACAAACGCCTCGGAATCACGCGGAATGCCTAAAAAAGAAACAATCAACAAAACAATGCCGGCAATCACAGCAGCTATGCCACACCAAAACCAAACCAAATTCTTGGTGTGATGAATATAGTCATCGCTGGTCAGCGTTTCGGGCTGCGGACGGAACGGATTCCATTTCGCGGCATAGAAACGGTCATCTTCCTGTGTTTCTTTCTTTTCTTCCTTATCCATGTTGCTTGATAGGGCCCCCGAATAACGCTAACTTTTTTAGCCATTGACACATCGCTTCTACATCGAGCTGTGTTGTCCTTTGAGAAGTATAAGGTTCTTTCGAAGAAATGGAAAGATTTTCTCTTTCGTAAGCAGCGGACAGGCGGAAGAAATCACCTAAATCTTCCGCGTGTTCTTGTTCTCCCGCTGTGACTAACGTTTCATATTTCTTTTCACCACGATAAGCACCGATATAACGAATCCCAACATTCGAATGCGTTAAACGAAGGACGGCTTCCGCCAATGTTTGAACGGTACACGCAGGAGCCTTATGAACAAAGAGGTCGCCTTGATTCCCGTGTTCAAACGCATATAGAACCAAATCCACCGCATCTTCTAACGTCATCATAAAACGCGTCATCGTTGGATCGGTGACGGTTAATGGCTTTCCGGCTTGAATCTCCTCCAAGAACAGAGGAATCACCGAACCGCGACTTGCCATCACGTTGCCATAACGGACGAGGCATAACGTTGTATCTCCTGGCAATAGACGTTGAGAACGGGCGATGACGTCTTTCTCCATGAGTGCTTTTGTCATCCCCATCGCACTAGTGGGATATGCCGCTTTGTCTGTTGATAAAAAGACGGCTTTTTTGACTTGGTGCTGAAGGCATGCCGTAATGATGTTATCCGAACCTAAGATGTTAGTCTTTACAGCTTCTAAGGGAAACCGTTCGCAAGAAGGCACCTGTTTTAATGCTGCGGCATGGAAGACATAATCCACATGACGAAATGCTTCATCCAAAGAAGAAAGATCGCGAACGTCACCCAAATAGAATTTTAATTTCGGGCTATCGTATTCTTTCCGCATATCATCCTGTTTCTTTTCGTCGCGGGAAAGGATACGGATTTCACGAATATCGCTGGATAATAACCGATCCACCACGGCATGGCCAAAGGAGCCAGTGCCTCCTGGAATGAGCAGAATTTTGTCTTTCCATAGTGCGGTATTCATAGTTCGTTTATATTAAAACACCAAGGCAAAAGGAATACAAAAAAGGCAACCCGTGAGTTGCCTTTTCAATTCGATTGATATCCGCCTTATTTGCTTTCTTTTTTGGCGGCTTCTGCTTTGGCGAGTTTCTTGTTGAAACGGTCAATACGGCCATCGGCGACAACATTACGTTGCTTGCCCGTGTAGAACGGATGGCAGTTCGAGCAGGTTTCGACTTTGAGTTCTTCCCCGATGGTAGAACCAGTCACAAACGTGGCACCGCAGTTGACGCAGGTCACAGTGCATCGATGATACGCTGGATGGATTCCTTTTTTCATTTTCCTTCACTCCTTTCGCCTAGCTATACAAGACAGCTAAGAGAGATACAGGTGATATCTTAATCAAAAACCAAGAAGGGCGCAAGGAAAATCAGTCTTCCTTGTTTAAATGCACTCCATCCACTTCTGTTTTGGCGGTTTGTTCCTTTTCTTTTTCGATGGTTTCTTGCTTTTTCTTTGCTTGATGGTCTTGCCAATATAGCGCAAAACCATAGACCACTTCTCCGAAGAAAATCACCATGGTAGGAATCATCGTGCAATATAAATAAGCAGGGTCCGTGCAATGCGTGTTCGAAGGAATACTTAAAATGCCGCGAATCAAGGTATATAAGGAAACGGCAAAACCAATGCCGAAGAATACCATCAAAACAATGCCACCCATGTAACCCGTGTTGGATTCAGGATGGTGAAACAAGGCAAACTGGGTGGTGAACATAACGCCCAAGCAAAGGATGATATAAAGCAAAGGCAAATAAAAACGATGAAGATCGTCCGTTCCTTCTTGTGGCAGATATGGAGCGGTAGCCACTTCGATGATTTTGACCAAAAACCAAGAAGCTGCTGCTAAGAAGAGCAGCCACGAGGCAATACGTCTTAATACTTTAACGCCGGACATAACATCTTTATTTTAAGGATGAGCAGGCGTAGAAGAAAGAGAATCTTGTTGGTTCATAAAGCAAGCGCGATAGGCTTCTAACATCGAATCCGTCCAATAACGTTCAGGAAGATAAAGTACCTCACTCGAGATTGCTTTGGCCATGAAGAAGAGATTGATCCCTAGATGGAAGTCAGAGAAGAACGACAACGGACGAGGAAGAATCGAAAGATAAACCACGTCCCCTTCCGATAAATGCATGGGGAGCATCACATAAGCCGCTTCACTTAAAGGTTCTTTGATTTGTTTTTGTAATCGCTTTTCTTGCCGTTTCACCTCTTCTTCTTTGCTAAAAGAGAGGAGATTTGCAGCGATTTTTTGAAATTTCGTAGGATTTTGCCGATATTTTGATTCCGGGGAGAACAAGACCCAGGTCAAGGGATCTACTTCCCCCTTCAGGTCATCCGTCCATTCTTGGAAAACGTAACCATATATGATTTCGCCGCCACGAACGAGCTTGTCTCTCACGTGATATGACTTCGTGAAAACGCCAATCCGTTTATGCCGCCAGGTATCCTTGACGCACACAAACGCCAATTCGTCTTTGCTTAGGCGAGTAACGGTTCCTTGCCATTGCTTGTTTTGTTCTTGGAGCAGCGCTTCAAAATCCACCCTTTCATTTTAAAAGCGCATGGCCAAACAAGAAAAGACGAAATTTATCTTTTCCTATTCGATTCTTACGAATTTCAGTGAAAAATATAGAACGCTCGCTATAATGCGTGCAGGAGATTTCATTTATGATTGCTCAAAAATTAGCGATAGAAGTCTTGAATGCCGCCTTAGCCACGGGTGGCGACTATGCCGAAATCTATATTGAGAACACCAGGGCAGAATCCTTGGTGCTTGATAACGGCAAGGTCGACCGTGCTGGCCGTACGGAGAATTATGGATGTGGCATTCGCATTTTAAAAGGCTTCAACAGCGTCTATGGTTTTACCTCAGACCTGTCTCGTCGGTCATTGCTCGCTTTGACCGAAAAACTTTCTCATCGTTTCCAAAACGAACGCATGATTACGGTGGAACGGATTGAAAACAAACGTTCCCCGATTGTAAACCGTATCAGTAGCCCAGTCGTGGATGTACCGGCAGAAGAAAAGATCAAATTACTAAAAGAAGCCTCATCCATTATCACGAATGTGGATCCTCGTATTGTTCGCGCACAAGTGGGATTCCCCACCGTTCATAAGGACATCGAAATCTGGAATGCCGAAGGGCCAGTAGGATACCACTACCGCACTACAGAGGATCGCGGCCGATTGATGATGCTAGCAATCGCCAAAGACGGAGACCGCATTGAAAGTGCGTATAACGCCCCTGGCCGTTGCGCCTCTTGGGACTGGTTTGTCAACACCTTGAATTGGCGCGAAAGAGCCGAGAACGTCGGGAAAACCGCGATTAAATTATTAAGCGCAGTAGAATGCCCGCAAGGAAGATTTACCGTTGTCATCAAAAATGGATGGGGCGGCGTTGTCTTCCACGAAGCTTGTGGCCATTCTTTGGAAGCCACGGCTACTGCCCGTCACCTTTCGGTCTTCTCTGATTCCATCGGCAAACAAATCGCGGCCCCCATCGTATCCGCGTATGACGATGGAACCATTCCTAACGAATGGGGTTCCACTAACCTCGATTCCGAAGGACATCCGACGCAAAAGAATCAGTTAATCAAAGACGGCATCTGTGTTGGTTTCTTGGTCGATAAGTTCAATGGCAGACGCCTTGGTATGGAAGCCAATGGCACCTCTCGTCGGCAAAGTTACCGCTACGAACCAACATCACGGATGTCGAATACCTATATTGCGGCAGGTAAAGATAATCCCGAAGACATCATCAAGGATACGAAATTAGGCATCTATGTCACTGACTTCGGTGGCGGATCCGTAGAACCGGTTACTGGCAAATTCAACTTCTCGGCCAGCGAAGCCTATATCATTCGTGACGGCAAAGTCTGTGAAATGGTAAAAGGCTGCACCTTGATTGGCTCTGGTGCCGAGGTGTTAATGAACATCGATCGTGTCGGGAACGATGTTGCCTTAGGACAAGGAATGTGCGGTTCCGTCTCAGGAAGCATTCCTGTCAACGTTGGTCAGCCCACCATCCGAATTCAAAATCTAACCGTCGGTGGACGAGGAGGAAAATTAGAATGAAAGCACAAGCATTTTTTGCTTTAGCAAAAGAAGCGGGTATCAGTGAGTCCCAATTACGCATTGGTCACACAAATTCCATCGCATTCTCTACCTACCACCACGAGATTGATTCTTACCAAGTCAACTCGACGCAGTTTATGCAGGCGGCTGGCATTTATAACGGAAAGTATGGCAGCAGCTTAACCGAAAAGTTTGGCAAAGACTCTTTTGACTTCTTGGTGAACGCCATTAAGTTCAGTGCCACAAACTCTGAACAACCAAATGAAGTCGGTATTTTCCCTGGATCACCGAAGTACAAGAAACGGAACTTCTACAACAAAGCTTTAGCGGACACGCCACTCACCGACAAAATCAATCTCATCAAAGACATTGAGAATCGTCTTTATGCCGCAAGTCCAGATGTCAGTGATGTTCCTGAAGTGTCTTATAGCGAAACCGATGTCGCAGGCGAACTCTACAACTCATTCGGATTGAAGCTAAAGCAAAAACAGAACTACTTCATCATCAGCGCCGGCGTTGTTGTGAAACGCGGTGAGGAAACGAAGACGAGTGGAAACTATATCTTTGGTAACGACCTCACTAAGATCGACATTGATGAATTTGTGAAGAAGATCGTTGAAGACGGGGCTGCCCAATTTGGTGGCGTCCAATGCGAAGCCAAGAAGTATCCTGTCTTGTTAAAGAACCAGGTCTTTGCCGAATTGTTAAGCGTATTTGTGGAAGCCAATAGCGCCGATGAAGTACAACATCACGCTTCGTTCCTGGAAGGCCTCGAAGGCAAGAGGGTTGCTTCACGCGTTGTAAATATTGACGATAAGCCGTTGCTGCCAGGACCCTTCTACACTTACTACGATGGAGAAGGCGTCGCTAGAACCAATCAAAAAATCGTCAACCATGGGGTGTTGTTAACCCACTTCTACAACCGCGAAACAGCGAAGAAAGCAGGACGTGAAACGACAGGTCACGGCAGTGCCGAAATGGGCAAGGTAGGCGTAAGCGCAACAAACATAATTGTAAAGCCCTCAAAGAAGACGACAGACGAGTTGATTGCGAACGTCAAAGAAGGCGTCTACATCACAGACATCTCAGGATTAGGCCAAGGGCTGAATTCGAACTCTGGTGACTTCTCGTGCCAAGCACAAGGCTTCCGGATCGAGAATGGCAAAATCACCGCGCCGCTAGATTTGATTACCTTAGCTGGCAACATCCTTCAAATGATGAAGGACGTCCAAGGGTTTGATGATCAATACCGGTTTGGAGCTGGCGCAATTGGTTGCTCGGATGCCTTGATTAAGTCCATGTCAATTGGTGGCAAAGGCAATTAAAGATTGACGAAAAATTGAAAGGGTGGCTAAGGCCACCTTTTTCAATCTAAAAAATGGTGTTTTTAGAGCCGCTGGGAAACGAGACGTAACAATATGGGAATCGTATCGAGTGAACCATCAATGTTGCTTAGAAGGGCCAAAAATCCTTTTTAATCGATGTTGGAATAAACGTCTTCAAACGGTATCTATTTTTGTCCTAGAGCAAAAGAAATTCTAAAAGCGGATGTCACAGCAAATCCTTTTCTTGAAAAGCTGAGGCATCGAATCAACGTCAAAAGGAAACGGTCAACCAACTTCTATGGCAAAAAAGCCGTTTTTCATTCATTTTTAAGTATTTTTGAAAAATATTCCTTCGATTAACACTTATTTTTTATACTTTTTTAGTTATCTTTTTACCTTTTTTTATGTTCGTGATATAATTCGATTGTGCAAAGTAAGTTATTCCTATCAATTCAAAAGAAATTCAAGCCAGGAGAACTATTCTTCCTGTCAGATATCCATGACAAAAGCATGACCGATGCTGCCGTCAAAGAAGAGCTTTTACGACTCACAAAATCAGGCGATCTGGAACGTTATTCTTACGGCGTTTATTATTTGCCAGGTGACGAAGAGCCAAGCGCTTTAAAGGCCATTGAGCTTCGCTATATCGCAAAAGGAAATGAGATCTACGGTTTCTATACCGGCCAAAATTTCTTAGATGGACTAAAAGGTAAAAAGCCTTCTTTGGATGACAAAATTGAGATCATGACAAATCGGGCCACCTCTGGCAAGAAAAACGTTTATATGTTTGAGAAACGTTTTGTCTTGCGGAAACCGTATTATCCAATTGATAAATACAATCAAACGACTAATGCTTTCTTAAGTTACATCACGATGGCTCCACTAAGCGAAATCAAAAGGAACTATTCCTTATTGGCGAACTACGCGCGTAAGGAACACTTGTCTGCTAATGACGTCATGGAGGTCTCCCATTTCTTCCCCGCTAAGACCGCCTCAAAACTCCTTTCCAGCGATCTCTACCGTTCGCTCTGGAAGCACTAAAATCGGTAAAGAAAATCAAGGGATGTAATTCTTTACATTCCTTTTTATTTTTGTTTTCAAGTGAAGGATAAAATCAGTTTCAAAATTGGTTGTACTTGTCGTTTGCTTTAACGCAGTTATTCTCCGATAAATTTCTTCTATTTTTCTGCTTTATTTCTTCGTCAATTAATCTTTGTTTGTTTTTAGTCAATTTATTCCAAAAATTTTCATTGGTTATAACTTAAAAATAACCAGTTGATTTGACGAAAATATATTTTAATGAGATTTGATTTTCGCATGAGATGGGCGCCTCAATTCGTTCGTTTGCCGCCCTTTGAAACCCTTCTTTTTGCCTACCATTTATCACTAGGCCGCTCAAAAGTCGGGGGTTTATGAAACCCTTTTGATCTCTTTGATAGCCTTCGAAATTAATCGCGTCTCCGCCGATTCTAAATAAGGAAAGGCAGAGAACGATGTTCATTCGTTTTATCTCTCTTTAGCGGGCGAAATAAAAATCCGCGTCTTCAAGGCGCGGTTTTCCGATCTGGCCTATAAGGCCGATTACTGGCAGGGGCAATCATGCCCCTTTTTAAATCGCCCAATCGCCCTTGTCACCCTTACTTACCCGTGAACGGGTCCTTGTACTCCTTCAGGCTTCGACGATCCTCTATCTGGTCCTCGAGCTCCTGGTTCTTGATGTAGTTCTGAACCGTCTTCTTGTTCAGCCCGACGGTGCTGACGTAATACCCCTCGGACCAGAAGTGCCTGGCCCCGTAGTTGTATTTCAGGTTCGCGTGCTCGTCGAATATCATGAGGCTCGTCTTGCCTTTCAGGTACCCCATGAAGCTCGAGACGGAGAGCTTCGGGGGTATGCGTACAAGCATGTGTATGTGATCGGGCATCGCGTGCGCCTCGATGATGTCGACGCCTTTGTACATGCAGCACCTCCTGATGTATTTTCCGATGTCGGCGCGAAGTTTGGCGTAAATCGCCTTCCTCCGGTACTTCGGGGTGAACACGATATGGTATTTGCAGTCCCATTTGGTGTGCGACAGGCTCGACACTTCGTCGTTCTTAAGTGGCATAATATAAAAGTCCTCCTCGGATGCAAGGGCAACTGAGCATTGCAATTGTACCCCCTCGGAGGACTTTTTTTCATGACCGCCACGGCTTTTTATCGTCACGCCCGCATAGCAGGCGGTTTTAAGTTGTCCCTATCGGTCCACATAAGAAAAAGCCCCTTAGCAAGCGCCAAGAGGCTTAATGGACAAGAATTCCTTATTCGGACTTCTTATCGCTAGAATCCGCTTCTTTCGGTTCTTCCACGGATTCTGGCTTCGATTCCTCAGATACTTCTTTAGATTCTTCCGCTTTCGGTTCTTCGGAAGGAGTTTCTTTCGTTGTTCCTTCGGTGGATGGGTTTTCTTGTTCTTCTTCATCTTTGAATGAGAAGTCGCTGAAATCCCAATCCGGATGCTTTTCTTGTACGCGCTTTACCGAAGCACGAATCAGTTTCTCTTCCGTTGGGCGCATGCCTTCAGGAACGGATTTAACGGCTTTGTCGCACCGCGCTAAAGCAGTCTTGGTTTCGTTCTCTGATTCTTCCACTAAGCCCGAAACAAGCACATAAGCGCGGACGGCTGAAGCGGAAGATAAATTCGCGATGAATTTCTTCGTTTCTAAAGGTAGATCAACGTAGAACGTTTTTGCTTCTTCAAAGTTGCCGTAAAGTAGTTTCAAAGCAAGTTTTTGGGCCATCGCATCTTGATAAGCGTGGTTCGAAACGTGATTTTTAGACTGAATCGTGTATTCATTGATCGCTAACGCTTTTTCGATGTCGTTTTCTTCGATCGCACGATAAATCGAAACTTGGTTTAACGAATTGGTGAAGTTCGTGACTTCAGGATAAACCGGCATTTCTGGAACTGGCTCACCAAACATTGCTTTTTCTTCAGCCAACAATAAGGTGTTATACGCAATCACGTTCGTGCGGTTATTGAGAATGGTAATCAAGTAGCCATCGTTCTTAGAATCCAAAGCCGCAGGGAAGATGTTGTAGAGATGAATCATCAATGCGATAACCAAGACGACTAAGCCAAAGACATAGGCAAGTTCCCAAGCAGCGATGTTTTTCCGTAACGAAACGCCGAGCACCATAAATGTGACGCAGACGGCGGCTTCTAATAACAAGAACAATAGAGGGAAGTAAATCGCGTGACGCGGATTGGATTTCTCGACATCTTTCGGTGCCATCATGGTTTCCCCGGTGATGCCGTCAAAGGAGAACGAGAAGGAGAAGTGGAACTTCTTCGTGTCTTTCTTCCGTTTCCACTGCATGCCTAAGATGTTGAATTTATCAATGCGATAATGTCCGATCTTGGCCCCGATCAAGTGACCAAGTTCCAGCAATACTGCCGTTAAGATAATGCCAGCGACTAACGCTAAAACGACCGCCAAAACCTGATGAATTGGCATGAGATTGCCGTTCGTATTCAGCTCTGGGCGAAGAATCCCTAACCCTACACCGGCAGCGCCTGCCAGCATGAGAAGATAGACGAGCCAGCCCATCCCTTCATTTCTTTTCATAAAGAAAATCCTCCTACGTTATAAGCAAAGGCGATAAATCGCTTCCATGTCCTTTGCTTCTAGTGACTGGGGGTAATTGCCAATCACACGTGTGCCATTACCCGATGCTAGTTTTACGATAGAAGGCAAATCTTTCGATGTCACACCGAGTTCGCCTAAACGAACCGGCATCCCTAGATGACGATAGAATCGTTCCATCTCGGTAATGCCTATTATAGCGGCTTTTTCATCGTTTGGCTCAGATAATGTAAAAACAGCGCGGGCAAAGGAAGCAAAACGGTCTACTTCTTTTTGGTAAATGTATTTTGCCCAGCCTAAATAAACAACGCCACATCCCGCTCCGTGGGTAATCTTTGGATTGTAACCAGAGATTGCCATTTCTAAGGGATGCACTTGCCAAGGTGCCTTCTCTTTACCGAGGTTTGTTAAGTCGTTGTGTGATAAGCTAGACGCCAACATAATTTGGGCCAAAGTATCGTAATCTTTTGGATCCTTTACCCAATTCATTGCGGCAACATAAACGTTATGGCAAAGCGCCAACGCGAACGCATCACAAAGTTGATTGTTGTCCGATGGAGCATCGAAATAACGTTCCATGGAATGCATCATGATATCGATGATGCCTGCCCCCATTTGATAAGGCGGCAACGTCATTAATAATTCCGGATCCTCAATCGCGAACTTACAACGATGCAAATCGGAGTTAAATCCCTTCTTGAATCCCGTGGTGTAATCCGAAATGACGCAAGAAGGAGAAGTTTCGCTTCCCGCGGCAGCAATCGTTAAAATAACCCCAATCGGAAGACAAGCAGTAGGGGTGGCTTTTCCTAAGTTGAAATCCAGTGGGTCCCCGTCATAGTAGTAAGAATCTCCGATAGATTTGGCGACATCGATAACAGAACCGCCACCGACCGCCAGAATCGCATCCACCGGCTCTTTCTTGATTAAGGCAACGCCTTGTCTTACGAAGGTAACGTCGGGATTCGCGGGAATACCACTTAACTCAAGATAATCAATCGAATTTTCTTGAAGGCTCTTGGTGACAATGTCATAAAGCCCCGTTTTCTTAATGGAACCCTGACCGTAGACCATCAATATTTTGTGATAGCCATAGGAACGTAATATCTTGCCGATCTCATATTCCTTTTTGTGGCCAAAATAGAGTTTGGTCGGAGAAACAAACTGAAAATCAATCATCGTTTCTTTTCTTCCTTTCCTAACGTAATGAACGCGGGATAAAGCACATCGTTCGCGGCTTGCAAATAATGCGACATGGCACGTTCTAATTTCACTGGCGTCATTTCAGGTTGGACAAACCAATAACCGAATTCGTGAGATACGTTGCTCGCAAAACGCCGGCAAACGTTCCGATAAGAAACCTTCGTCATGCCCGAAGAGGTATGTGGCGAATAGAACGACAACATCTTTGTAATAATCTTGTTGTAGAAGAACCCATCCGCCAAATCTGCGGCAGCACTTTGATAAGTGGAACGCAAGAATGCAAAATTCTTAATCGCGTATTCTAACAACGCTTCTAATGTCTCGGATAAATCCTTTGCTTTATCAAGCCCCGGAACCGTTTCGTTGAGATAAACCGATGCCAACAAGTCATAAAGATCTTGGTAGTGATAGTAAAAGGTCTGACGATGGCAAGAAAGCTTGTCGCACAATGCGGTAACGTTGATTTCACTTAATGGCTTGCTTTGCATCATCTCGCGCAAGGCAAGCTTAAAACGGGCTTCGGTTGTCATAAAATCAATGCATTTTCTTTAATTTGGCATATTCAACGGCAATTTGAGCGCCGAGTTTTGCGTTATTGAGTACCAAGGCAATGTTAGTATCTAAGCTACGCCCACCGGTGATTTCCGCAATCCGTGCCAACAAGAACGGCGTAACGTCTTTGCCTTTGATGCCTTTTTGATCGCACTCTTTAATCGCATCGGCAATGATGCCATCGATATAAGAATGAGGCAAAGCGTATTGTTCAGGAACAGGGTTCGAAATCAAAATACCGCCCGAGAGAGGGAATTTGTTCCGTCTTGCATCAATAATCTTGGCTGCTTCTTCTGGTGTTTGGAAAACATAGTCCACCGGTTTCCCAGAGTTCCGGCAATAGAAATTCGCGAATCCTTTTTCGCGGTACGAAAGAACCGTAACCCCTTGGGTTTCTAAGACTTCTAAGGTCTTGTCGATATCTAAGATGGCTTTGCATCCAGCGCAGACAACCGTAATCGGGTTTTCTCCTAGTTCATAAAGATCGCGCGAAACGTCCATCGTGGTTTCGGCACCGCGGTGCACGCCGCCGATGCCGCCCGTCACAAAGACTTCGATTCCAACGGCTTTGGCCATTAAAATCGTTCCAGATACGGTGGTGGCACCCCAGCCACCGCTTGCTAATACCACCGGGAAATCCCGTTTCGAGACTTTCGCAATGCCTTTCCGCTTTCCGAATTGTTCGATTAGCGCAGGGGTCATACCGACAATCGGTTCCCCATCGATAATGCCCATCGTTGCAGGAACGGCACCATTATCGCGAATGGTCTTTTCGACTGACAATGCTGTCTGCACGTTTCTTGGGTAAGGCATCCCATGCGAGATAATCGTGCTCTCTAACGCAACAACCGGCTTTCCTTCTTCTAACGCCTTCTTGACTTCTGGATTAATTTTCATGATGCGAATCTCCTTTCATCGTCGTCTCCATAAAATTGATCGTCTCAGGTAAGTGTTTCCGTCTTGCTAACAAAGCATCAAGGCCTAAATAGGCCAACGCTAAGCAAGCGGTAGTCACTGCCGTCATAATCCATAATTGTGTGTTCATGAGGTTATATTGCAATCCAAAGATCCCAATCTTGGCGTCTTCTTGAATGGCACCAAACGAGAACCAACGAACGAGTTTTGTTCCGTAATAGTAATCCAAAACGAATAACACGACGCCCGCTACCGTTAACAAAGCGCAAACAGAACCACGATAGGCGTCAAATTTCCAGGAAACACGGAAGAGGACGCAATAGCTTAAAGCGGTGAAAACGAATACCGAAACCATGCGCGCTTGTTCTAACGACATGAAGCTTGGGTTGATGCTGGAAGCAACATAAACGACAACAACTGCCAGGATTTGCACCAAACCACCCGGAATAGAACGGCGTAATACGTTATGCATAAACGTATCCGTAACCCTATCATTGGTCTTTTGTAACGCCAAGAAGAAGCCACCACCTGCAATGGTGACGATTTCCCAAACGTATAAGTTTCTTGGGCTGAAAGGATAAGAAATCCCACCAAACATCTGAGAAATTAAGAAGCCAAAACTAAGCACAATCGCAAAGATGGTCTTCGCTAAGAACAAGGAAGCGCTCCGTTGTAAGTTATTAATGGAACGACGGCCTTCGGCCACAACGTCAGGAAGTTTCGAGAAGTCGTTATCCACCGAGACAATGTGGGAAACGTTTCGTGCTGCCGCAGAGCCAGAGCCCATCGTAATAGAGCAGTCCGCTTTCTTTAAGGCGAGGATGTCATTCACCCCATCGCCCGTCATAGCAACTTTGTGGCCTTGGCTTTGTAAAGCCTCAATGATTAATGCTTTTTGTTCCGGCTTAACCCGGCCAAAGACACTGTAGTTTTTTACCAAACCAGGAATGGCATCATCGGGGACATCTTCCATGGAGATAAAGTTCGCTGCATTCGGTACGCCAGCTTTGTTCGCGATTTCGGAAACTGTGACGGCATTGTCGCCCGAAATCACCTTGACTTGAACGCCATTCTTTAAGAACCATTCGATGTTTTCTCTCGCGTCATCTTTGACGTGATCAGCTAAGGCAATCACGGAAATTAAGGTGAGATCTGCAGGGATTTCTTGATTTTTGATAGGCTTTTTCGAGTAATAAACACCTAAGACCCGCATGCCGCGTTTTGTTAAATTATCGATTCGGTTCTGCGCAATCTCAGAAACTTTGCCGTGTATCATTTCAGGCGCACCATAAACAAAGGTGCCGACTTTGCTGTAAGTGCCTGCTGCATATTTCTTGTCGGAAGAGAAAGGGAGAGCTTCGATGGGTTCTACCGCAGCTCTTGGAAAAGAATGGAGCAAGCAACGCGCCGTTTGGTTATCGTCGCCCGTCGTTTCAATGATTGAAGCGATATAGCCTTTCGTCTCATCACTTGAGAAGTTGCCATAATCATAGAAATCTCGTACTTCCAAAAGACCGTCAGTAATGGTGCCTGTCTTATCAAAACAAATAACGTCGACACGGGCTAACATTTCCACACAATAAAGCTCTTGAACGTTCATCTTCTTACGGGCTAAACGGCCTACGGAGATAGCTAACGCTAAGGAAACTAACAAATATAGTCCCGCTGGAATCATGGCAATCATGGATCCAGACAAAGAAGGAACGAATGCTTGATACGATTCATAGGTGAGGTCTCTGCTAGCGCCACTTCGAACGAGCCAAACAATCGTCATAGATACGCCAAGCACCATGGCAATAATGCCGGTAGTCCAGAAGATTGAGAGACAAGAAGACTTTAATTCGCTGTTGGGACGGCGGAATTGCTTCGCATTTTGCTGAATAGATTCGGCGTAGTTCGCAACCCCAACGGCAATCACTCTGACATAAACCCTTCCTGCCCGAAGATAAGTGCCACTTAATACCTTGTCTCCAACGTCTTTCTTCACACGGATAGATTCGCCAGTGATTAAGGATTCATCCAAGTCGGCATTGCCTTTAATGACCACCGCATCGGCACAGATTTGATCGCCGCTGGTATAAAGAATGACATCGTTTAAAACGACTTCATCGACCGGAATCTCTTTTTCTTGGCCATCGCGAATCACGCGTACTTTAGGATTCGTAATTAACCGTAGCTTATCTACCAAATGCCGGGTATGGATGTCGGTAAACAAGCCGATAAACATGTTACAAAGCACCGGGATTACGAAAAGGTAATTCGCCGGGCTCATTTGAGCAATCACCATCAGAGTCACGATGATGAAATAGACAATATTAAAGAAAGTGAAGACGTTATCCGCAAAAATCTGCCAATAGGTTTTAGTAACGTCTTTTTTCGTATGGTTAGAGAGACCGGCACGTTTCGCTTCGTCCGCTTGCTCGCTGGTTAAACCTTGATCAGGAGAGACTTCAATGACGGGGGTTTCGCGAATTTGTTCTAGTAACTCATCGCGACTCCTTCTAAGTTTCATGCCTAGCTCCTTTTCACTCTCGTGAAGCCTTATTGTATCACAAAGGAAAAACGCAAAAAGTATCGAATCATTTTGTCTATTTTTTAGACAGCGACAAAACGGCTTACATCCTTCGCTTTTCTTGGAAAAAATCTTGTAGAAGTTGTTGGCATTCTTCCGCTTTTACGCCCGGGAACACCAATGGCCTTTCGTGGATGGAAGGAACATCAAAAACGAAATAACGCGATACAATCGCCCCATCTTTGTCGTCTTTGGCACCAAAGACTAATTTGGAGATGCGCGATTGTAAAATTGCTCCTGCACACATGAGGCACGGCTCTAACGTCACATAAAGGGTGCAACCATCAAGCCGCCAGTTCTTCAAGACTTGTTCTGCTTCTCGAATGGCTTCGATTTCGGCATGGGACCCGATGTCGTGTTTGCCTTCGCGTTGATTGTGACCATACGCAATAACCTTGTCGTCTTTGACAATCACCGCACCAACCGGGATTTCTCCCTCTTGTCGTGCCTTCTTCGCTTCTTCGATGGCCAAGGCCATTCCTTCTTCGTCATTCATGGTTTAAGTATAAAAAGAAAACCACCGCACAGGAACTCCCCTCTTATGGCTGCTACCTTCCGGTCCTGACCAGGTTCGTGGGGTTTTCCTCGCGATGGCGTAATTATTATAACGGCTCTTGCTAAGGAAGGCGAATTCTTATCGAATAGAAGAAGAAACGTTATAATGAATAAAACATTGTTTATGAAACAAGCGCCTTTTCTCAAAGAACATGATGTGATAGAGATGATTGCCCCGTCTTTCGGCGTTACCACGGAGCCATATTCCGTTCGTTATGATGTAGCGTGCCGTAATTTCAAAAAGCTCGGCTTTACTGTCAAAGAAGGCAAAAATGTTCATCTCATAGAAGGCGTGGTCGCCAGCGCCTCTCCCGAAGCTCGCGCGGAAGAATTCTTAACCGCCTGCCAAGACGAATCTGCCTTGATTCTCTCGGTCGGGGGAGGAGAACTCATGGACGAGATGCTTCCGTTTATCCCGTTCTCCGAAATGAAATCCTTATCGCCGAAATGGTTTATGGGTTTCTCCGACAATACAAACCTCACTTACCCTTTAACGACATTATTGGATTGGATCACTATTTACGGACCATGCACGCCGTCTTTTTATGAATGGCCACTTCGCTTAAATCAAGCGGATGCCATCCGAATGTTAAAAGGAGAAAAGGAGTTCCAGGGTTATGCCAAATGGGCAAAGCCAAATTTCCGTAAGAAGCCAGATCCGTTAAAAAGAAGGGACCCGTTATATCGTGGTTTGTATCGAACGCCGAAGGTCATTGTTCCTTATGGCTATCAAGGGCCGTTTGCAGGACGGCTTCTCGGTGGATGCCTAGACTGTCTTCAAATCTTAGTAGGAACCCGTTTTGACGGCACCAAGGGATTCTTAGAACGCCATCCCGAAGGCGTGATTTGGTATTTGGAAGCCTGTGATTTAAATCCGCTTGGTATCCGTCGCGCCTTATTCTCTTTAAAAGAAGCAGGATGGTTTGATACAGCAAAAGGTTTCTTAATCGGCCGCCCTCTTTGTTGGGACGCCACTCCGTTTGGGTTGGACCGTTTTAAAGCAGTGGAAGATATCTTAGGTTCCTACCACGTCCCCATCTTATTTGATGTGGATTTAGGCCATTATCCACCTTCGTTGCCGATGAAGAATGGCGCAATGGCCCAAGTCACTTATCAAAATAAAAATATGCAAATCCAATATTTAGAGTAAGATAAAGCAAGATAAGGAGATTCCCCCTATGAATGGATTAAAAAAGGCAACAAAAATCGTTAGTTTCATCTATTTATTCATTCTACCCACCGCAATGTTAATCACATTGGTTCTTAGCTTGGTGCTTTTTGGCTCCGCCCAGGATGAGAATTTCGTCCAAAAATTTGCCCAACAATATAGCTATGAAGAAAACGGCCAAGTTTATCAACTTACCGAACAAGCAGCTGCTGCGACGATCAACTTAACCGCGGTTTATTTCTTAATCTTCTTCTTATTGCTGATTCCAGGATTAATCTTCGATATCGTCATCTTCCGTTCCGCCTCGCGTAACGACAAAACCTATAGCCGCGGTGTTTGGATTCGTAACGGCGTGCTTGCTCTTGTCTTCGGGGCTGAAATTCCGGGCATCTTAAGCATTGTTTATGGCGCGATATATGGCAATCGTCAAAACGCTTCTAATGTTCCACCGAGTGGAACTTCTGGCAACCAGGGCAATCCCCAAACCGACAATTATTGGAATTACAGCGACCGCGAAGAAGTAAATCCCAACGATGAAGACGTAGTCGATGCGCCAAAAGATGACGGCAGACCAAAACCATCTGACTACGACGCTCCCGATCATCCGTCGGACGACTAATCAAGACTTAGAAACAGGCGAGGCAATCGCCTGTTTTTATTCGAACCAAGATTCTAACGTAAGCGAAAAATATTGCCATTATCAAGAAAACCACAGGAAATCCCCTGTGGTTTTTAGTTTGAATTAGAAAAGCCCAACCGTTTTCGATTGGGCTTAAGCATTATTTCACAGGCTTCAAGACTTCGCGTCCGCCCATCCAAGGACGAAGCACTTCGGGAATGATGACTGAGCCATCTGGTTGTTGAAGTTGTTCGAGTAACGCCGGGAAGACACGCGAAGTTGCAAGGCCAGAACCATTCAAGGTGTGGCAGAAATGCATCTTGCCTTGTTTATCTTTGTAACGAATCATGCCGCGCCGCGCTTGGTAGTCACGAGCATTCGAGACGGAAGAGACTTCTTTGAAGATACCCATGGAAGGAATCCAGACTTCGATGTCGTAAGTACGGGCCATCGAGTGTGAGCAATCGCCAGCCGCGAGCTTATCGAGTTGATAGCAAAGGCCTAAACCTTCGAGTAACTTTTGCGCTTTCTTGACAAGTTCGTCAAAGGCAGCGTCCGAGCCAGTATCAGTGGTGTATTGCACCATTTCGACTTTGTTGAATTGATAACCACGGATCATGCCGCGTTCTTCGGTACGATACGAACCAGCTTCTTTGCGGTAGCAGGGCGTATAAGCGAAGTATTTCTTCGGAAGTTCATCTTCCGAGAGCACTTCGTCACGATGTAAGTTCACCAACGCAGTTTCAGCGGTAGGAAGGATGAATTTCTTCGGTTCAGTTCCTTCTAACCAGAAGACATCTTCTTTGAATTTCGGGAATTGCCCTGCGGTAAAGCCAGATTGTTCATTTAAGATGTGGGGTGGAAGAATCATCGTATATCCATCGGTCAAATGGCTGGCGATGAAATAATTGATTAATGCCCATTCAAGTTGCGCGCCAAGGCCGGTATAAATCCAGGTGCCGGTGCCTGAGATTTTCGCGGCACGGGCATAATCGATTAAACCTAACGATTCGGCTAAATCAACATGATTCTTCGGGGTAAAGCCATCGAATGTCGGTTTCTTGCCCCAAGAATAAATCGGGTGGTTGTTTTCTTTTCCACCACCGACCAAATCAGGATCCGGAAGGTTCGGAAGTACTTCAATCCGAGCTTGGATATCCGCTTCCACGGCTTTCAAAGCTTCTTCGGCATCTTTGTTTTCGGCCGCTAACGCCTTGACTTGTTTGAAGATTTGTTGGACATCTCCGCCTTCTTTCTTCACTTGCGGGACCGATTTCGAAAGACGGTTTTGTTCAGCCTTGTTTTCTTCGACTTTCTTGGTCAGTTCACGACGTTTTTGAAAATCGGCAAGTAAGGGAGCGGGATCAAAGTCCCAAAGTTTTTTCGCCAAGGCCTCTTTGACATATTCGGGCTTGGTTTCAATGAGTTTTGGATCAATCATGAGAATTCTCCTTCACGGATAATAACGTTTGGTAGAGAGGAAGAACGATATCACCTAAGTGGGTGAGATCGTTTTCTCCAGCCACACGATACCCGTTCATTATAGTCGCTTCGGGCACGTTCGGGGAGTATGCCAGAAGTTTTGTCGCGGCTTCTTCGGGCGTCTGACAAGCTAAGTAAGTACCTTCCGGAAGCAGGCTAGATTCAGAATCCACAGAACCAACCCGGAAGATTTGTGTTTTTGCCGCTAATGCCTCTAGCTCGCTTAACGGAGAAGGAATGGCGTTAGAAGCAACGAGCAATCCTGTCGCGCCTTTCATCGCGGACCGATAGAGGTCATCGGAAAGAACAGGAATGAATTTAAGATTTTTCGGGGAGATACGGTTCCATCGAGATAACGGGGAAGCTTCGTTCCCGTAATCGCCACCCAAGAAGAATAAATGGTAATTTGGCAACATACTCGCCATTTTTTTGGCAAAATCAGTCGCATTCTTATCGCGGTAGCTTCCGAAAATCAATGCGTAAGGTTGATTAGCGGGGAAGCGTTCATAACGGCAGAAAATCTTCGCACCGACTTCATCAATCGCATCGAAACGGACCGGATTCACGCCAGGCGTAACGACAAAGACCGGTTTTTTAAATAAGTCTTTTTCGACGATTTCTTTCGCCCGTAACGAAGGAACGAACACCACGTCGGCTTGTTCTAACATCCGTTTCGCGCGGCTGGTAAGCACGTAACTTCCAAACGCGTCGGTTTCTAAGAAGCTCGCGTAGGGGTCTAGTTCCGTATAAAGAGCCGATACCACGACGGGCACGCCTTCTTCGTGTGCCGTTTTGATCATGCCTTCGTCGTCGGGTGACATCAGGTGACAGATATCTGGTTCCGCGTAGAGCGAATCGACCAAGGCAACACGACGAAGCTCCATGGCCCCTTTTAGATTCTTTCTTAAGCGAGAGCCAAGGAAGATATCGTTTTCGGGGCCGGGGGCAAAGTGGATTAGGATTTTCATCCGTTATTCCACGTCATCAGGCGTAGGATTATTCGTTTCCGAAGAGGCTTCTTCGTCTGAAGTTTCGTCTCCTTCATTCATTTGTTCGCGTTCTTCGTCAGAAAGCAATTGAGGATTCACTTCGTCTTCTTCGATCGGCTGTTCTTCTTCCGTTTCATCGGCATGAGGAACGATCGCGATGGCGGCAACTTTATTGCCTGGATCTAACGAAATGATATGGACACCGACCGTATTACGGCCAGCAATGTGGATTTGTGAAATCGGAGTGCGGATGACAATGCCTTTGTTGGTGATAACCATCAAATCTTCATCGCCATTCACGGCACGCATTGCAGTGAGTTCACCGTTTTTGCCATTGCTCTTCAACGAGAAGACGCCTTTGGCACCACGCGAAGTCAAACGATAGCCATCGTAATGGGTAACGCTGCCATCTTCATTGGTCACATCGGTATCTTGGCTATAGGAGAGCTTACCAAAGCCATTCGAGGTTAAGACTAAGATGAGTTTGCCTTCCATAGAGCCCGTGATGTCCACAAGATGCGAACCATCTTTGAGGTTCATACCCGTGACACCGGCGGCAGTGCGTCCCATCGGACGAACTTCGTCTTCATTGAAGGAGCAAACTTTTCCATTGCTAGACGCCAAGGAAATGATGTCGTGCCCATGAGTCTTCTTCACGTCAAGGAGTTCATCGCCATCGCGGAGATTGATGGCGCGTTTGCCATTCGTATGAATTGAGGAGAATTCCGTTAAGGAAGTCCGTTTCACCACGCCGTTTACGGTCGCAAAGAAGAGATATTCGCCTTCTGGATATTCATCGCAAGGAACAATGGCGACAATCTTTTCATCTTGCGCCAAATTCAAGAAGTTAATGGCAGGAACGCCTTTGGAGTTCCGTTCGCCATCCGGGATTTGATAACCCCGTAACCGGTAAACGAAGCCTAAGCTAGAGAAGAACATGATGTCCGTGTGCGTCTTGGTGTGAATCATCAAGTGGACCATGTCTCCTGCGGTGGTGGTGATGCCTTTCACGCCACGTCCGCCACGGTTTTGAGTACGGAACGTGTCTTCAGACATCCGTTTCAAGTAGCCTTTCTTCGTTAAGACAACGATGATGTTCTCTTGCGGAAGCAGGTCTTCGTTATCAATGTCAGCGGCTTCATTGGAGATTTCAGTCAAACGAGCATCGCCATATTTGTTCCGTATTTCGGTTAATTCCTCAATCATCATGCCCATGATGTTGGCACGATCCGAAAGCAACCAGTTATAGTGGGCAATGTTTTTGGTTAATTCGGCATGTTCGGCTTGGAGCTTGTCTTGTTCCAATCCTTCCAAACGACGGAGCGTCATGGATAAGATGGCATCCGTTTGCGGTTTTGATAAGCCGAAGCGTTCATTTAATTTCGCCGCAGATTCCTCATCGGTTTTGCTGCCACGGATGATGTGAATGACTTCATCGATGTTATCATGCGCCAAAATCAAACCAACAACGATGTGATCGCGGTCGGTATCGCGTTGTAATAAGAACTTCGTCCGACGGGTTAAGACATCCATCTGGAAGTCGATGTAGTTTTGAATTAACGGAACGATGCCTAAAACTTTTGGCTCGCCATTCACCAAGCAAAGGTTAATGACGCCATAGGTCGTCTGCATCTGCGTGTGTTTCAATAAGTTATTCGCAACGACTTCTGGAATGGCATCGCGGCGGACTTCAATCACGACACGAATGCCTTCTTTCGAAGATTCATCGCGGATATCCGTAATGCCATCAATGATTTTTTCACGGACCAAAGAGGCCATGTTTTCAATCATGGCGGCCTTGTTCACCTGATAAGGAATCTCCGTGATGATAATCGAGGCTTTGCCGGACTCTGATTCTTCAATGTTATATTTCGAACGGATGTTGATGGTACCAGTGCCGGTAGTGAAATAATCCAAGATGCCTTGACGGCCGAGGATAACGCCGCCTGTCGGGAAATCTGGACCATAGATGTAGTTTTGCATCAATTCTAGCGGGGTAATCTCGGGTTTTTTCGCCACGGCAATCACCGCGTTAATGGCTTCGGTTAAGTTGTGGGTTGGCATGTTGGTCGCCATACCGACAGCAATACCTTCTGAACCATTCACGATCAAGTTCGGGAAACGGGATGGCAAAACGCTTGGTTCGCGTTCCGTGCCATCATAGTTGTCTACGAAATCAACGGTGTCTTTGTCTAAGTCACGAACCATTTCGACGGCTAATTTCGTCATACGCGCTTCGGTATAACGCATAGCAGCGGCTTCGTCGCCATCGACGTCACCGAAGTTACCATGGCCATCGACCAAGGTGTAGCGCATGGCGAATGGTTGCGCCATACGGACTAATGTGCCGTACAAAGCGGCATCGCCGTGTGGGTGATATTTGCCCATGACATCACCGACGATACGTGCCGATTTCTTGTAAGGCTTGCCTGGTTGCATGCCCGATTCGTTCATGCCAAAGATAATTCGGCGTTGAACGGGTTTTAAACCATCACGAACATCCGGAATCGCCCGGCTTTCGATGACGGACATCGAATAGCTTAAGAAAGCGGTTTGGACTTCGTTAGTAATCTCGCGGTCGATTAAACCCGGGACAATGCCTGCGACCGCACCGGCGGAAGAATCTCCGGCGGCTTCCGCGTTGTTGTTATTGGTTTCCGCGGGGGAATCCATTTTCTTTTCTTCGTCTGCCATAACATTCTCCCTTCATTAAATATCGAGGTTCTGGACGAATTTCGCGTTCTGCGAAATGAAATCCTTACGGGGTTGCACGTCGTCCCCCATCAAATCAGTAAAGGCTTTATCGGCCATCGCCGCATCATCAACGGTGATACGAATCATCTTTCGTGCAGCGGGATCCATTGTGGTTTCCCAAAGCTGTTGGGCATCCATTTCACCCAAACCTTTGTACCGTTGGAACGGATAACCGGGTTTTAAGTTCAAGGATTTCTTTAATTTTTCAAGTTGTTCGTCGTTATAGGCGTAATAGGCTTGGCCTTTGAGGTCAATCTTATAAAGCGGCGGTTGAGCGATGTAAACATAGCCGCCATCAAGCAACGGTTTCATGAACCGATAGAAGAACGTGAGCAAAAGGATACGGATGTGATCGCCATCAACATCAGCATCGGTCATGATGACAATCTTGTGATAACGAATCTTCGTCACATCAAAGTTTTCACGAATCCCAGCGCCGATCGCAGTAATCATGTTCCCGATTTCAGCATTCTTAAAGATTCTTTCTTCGTTGGCTTTTTCGACATTCAAAATCTTGCCACGAAGCGGAAGAATGGCTTGGGTGCGCCGATCACGACCGGTTTTTGCAGAGCCACCGGCCGAGTTTCCTTCGACGATATAGAGCTCACATTCGGCAGGATCTTTCGAAGAGCAATCCGCAAGTTTACCGGGTAATGTCGTTACGCTTAACGCATTTTTCCGCGTGGATTCACGTGCTTTCGCAGCCGCCATACGGCCATTTGCTGCTAAACGAACCTTTTCTACGATGAGTTTGGCTTGGGCGGGGTTCTCTAAGAAATATTGTTGTAAGTAGTCTCCGACAATCGTGGAAACGATCTTACGAACTTCGGAATTCCCGAGTTTTGTCTTCGTCTGGCCTTCATATTGAGGGTTCGGGTGTTTGACCGAGATAACGCAGGTTAAGCCTTCACGGCAGTCATCGGTCGTGAAATTAGAGGACTTATCATCCAAGAGCTTTGCTTTTCTCGCATAATCGTTGATGGTACGGTTTAAGGCTAAGTTAAAGCCTTCCACATGGGTACCACCTTCTTTGGTCGAGATGTTGTTGCAGAACGAATAAACACCATCGTGGTTGTAATAATCAGTCCACTGCAAAGCAACTTCGGCATAAATCCGTTCCTTTTGTCCATCTAACAACGTGACCTCTTCTGCGCCTTGCGCATAAAGGACTTCGTTATTGACGGGAAGACGGCCGTGGTTAATGAAGGCGACGTATTCTTTAATCCCGCCATTATATTGGAACACTTCGGAAACGGGGGTTTCGGGACGGAGGTCCGTTAAAGTAATCCGCACGCCACCATTTAAGAACGCCATCTGACGAAGATGGTTCTTGATGGTTTCGTAGTTATAGACCGTCGTTTCGGTAAAGATGGTTGGATCCGGAAGGAAGTGAACGGTGGTGCCGTGCTTCTCTGGGTCGCAATCGCCAATCTTCTTTAAGTGTTCGGTGATTTTGCCACCATTGATGAATTTGACGTAATAAACGCCGCCGTTTTTATAAACCGTGACTTCGCAAAGGCTAGAAAGCGCATTGACGACCGAAGCGCCAACGCCATGCAAACCGCCTGAGACTTTATAGCCGCCGCCATCGCCGAACTTACCACCGGCGTGAAGGATGGTATAAGCCGTTTCCACGCCAGAAAGGCCGCTCTTGGCAACGATGTCCACCGGAATGCCACGTCCGTTATCAGAAACGGTAATGGAGTTGTCTTTTTCGATGGTCACTTCAATGTGATCGCAGTATCCCGCTAATGCTTCATCGATAGAGTTGTCGACAATTTCCCACACCAAGTGGTGGAGACCGGCGCTCGCAGTAGTGGCAATGTACATGCCAGGGCGCTTACGTACCGCTTCTAGGCCTTCAAGAACTTGAATGTTTTCTGCGGTGTAGTTCGCATCGGCTTTCTCGATTGCCTTTTCGTTCGTGATATCTTCTTTCTTATAAGTGAATTTGTCTTCTTCTCGAAGCGACTCTTCAGAGACGCCGCTTTCTTTCGCGGCTTCTAAGAGTTCTTCCTTTTGAATCTCTGCTTCTGATTTCTCAGGGGTAAGATTCACTTCTTTCTTTTCCTCATCTGCCATTCTTTTCTATCCTCCTCGTGGCATGGTGCATCGCAACATCAATTGTCGCAGCACCCGGTATCGTTGCCTCGGTGGTGGTCACGAAGACTTGACCAAGGCTTTGAATCAGTTCGCTGAGCCGCTCGGCGTGAAACGTATCTAATTCGCTGTAGATATCATCGAGTACAGCAATCGGTTTCTTCGCCGGGTTCTCAATTAAGAAATACGGAGTCAATTTAAGGGCTATCGAAGCCAGTCGATTTTCTCCTTGCGATCCGTAGACGGCTACATCTTTTCCTTCAAGAAGCAATGAGAAGTCCTCTCGATGGATTCCGACCGATGTGACCTTGTGATAGAGATCGCTTTCGAACGCCCGATGATACGCTTTCTTAGCGGCAGCTTTGAAATCGGGGTTCTTGATGAAGGGGCGATACTGAAGGGCGGCAACCCGTTGGTTCCCGTACAGGCGACTCGTGACGGGGGAAAGCACGCGGTTCAATTCGTCGATGTAGATGCCGCGATAATGCGCAATTGGCTCCGAGACTTCGATGAGTTGATCCGTAAGGACCTCTAAGTAAGTCTTGTCCGGTTCTTGGCTTTTTAACGCGGCATTTCTCTCTTGCAACAGCCGGTTGTACTTCCCAATCAAAGAGAAGTAGTCAAGCGATTGCTTAGACAAAGAGATGTCCAGGAAGTTTCTCCGTTCTGAAGGGGAGCCTTTGAAGATGCCGGTGTCTTCGGGAGCGAAGAGAACGACATTCACAAGGCGTGACAATTCGCTTAGGCGGCGGATTGGTTTTCCGTTCAGAGAGATTTTCCTTCCTTGTGGAGTAATCAGGATTTCAATCAAGCGATGCAATTCTTCCTCGCGCACATCCGCGCGCACGAGAGCAAACGAAGCGCCCCGACGAATTAACGCCGAGGTGTCATTCGTACGCCAACTCTTTCCGAGCGACAAATAATAAATCGCTTCGACAAGATTTGTCTTCCCACTTCCATTGGCGCCAACAACGATATTCGTCTCAGGGGCGAAATCGAGAGCGGTGGATGGATAGCTTCGGAAATCCTGCAACTCGAGGTGTGTGACGATCATTGATCGACCAATACGATGGTCAGGTCCGGAAATTCGATTTTGTCATTCACCCGTAGCTTGCGTCCGCGACGGTTTTCCGCTTCTCCGTTTACTTTCACCTCGTGGGTGGCGAGATACGCTTTCGCTTCTCCGCCTTCGTCCACGATGCGTGCCAACTTCAGAAGTTGTCCAAGCGTGATGTAATCGGTGTGGATGAGAATCTTCTTCGGCTCTGCCATGTCTTCTAACCTCATCAATAGTTTACTACTACGTAGTAATCTCGCCAACTAAAATCGGGCGAAAAATGGCTTAATTTTGCATTTTCTCACTTTATCCGCTCTCTCACACGTCCGAATAGTCGTTTTTGCGCAGAAAGGCTGTTTTTGCCTCGAAAACGGGGATTGTTGTTTTCGGTTGACTAAAAAGCGGCGGCTGAAGCCACCGCCGTTAGGATAAAAACGATTAACGGGTACGAATCGGGGTGATGAGTTCCACGACGGAATCATCATTTGGATTCACCACCACAAATGGCTTCATTTCCCCAATGAACTTCATTTGCACGTCATCAGAGACCACCGCTTTGACGGCTTGGGAGACAAACATCGCGTTAAACGCAACTTCAAGCCGTTCACCTTCGTAATGGAATGAGGAGATTTCTTCCGCGCCGCTTCCGTTTTGATCAGAGGAAGAAGAAACGGAGACACCTTCTGGACCCATAGAGAGTTTCACGATGGCGGCTCTATCGGTGGATAAAATCGAAACACGGCTGATGGCGCTTAGTAGTTGTGGCGCAGAGACACTCAAACGATAGTTGAAGTTTGTTGGAATGATGGAATTCGAGACGGGATAATCTCCTGCAATCAAACGACTTTTCACGATGGTATTCGCAAAGCTGAAGATAATCTTTTGTTCACTAG